>Ga0105047_10000103_pt1 | contig 113215 bp, 114 predicted proteins | sample MAT04_FD_78384 | JGI IMG/M metagenome (GOLD analysis project Ga0105047, IMG submission 78384) | Freshwater microbial communities from Lake Fryxell liftoff mats and glacier meltwater in Antarctica - MAT-04 (megahit assembly) | ecosystem: Environmental > Aquatic > Freshwater > Ice > Liftoff... | reverse complement strand
TGAGGACAGGTTGGCTGAGGACAGGTTGGCTGAGGACAGGTTGGCTGAGGACAGGTTGGCTGAGGACAGCGGTGTCACAAATGGTTGGCTGGCCCGTTTGGCCGGTCGGCCGAGACAGGGGCGCAAGACCGACGAGGTGCTCGTCATCGGGCTCGGACGATTCGGCGGCGCGCTCGCAGAGACTCTGGCCGAACTCGGCCACGACGTGCTCGGCCTCGATCAGGACGCAGCGCGAGTTCAGCACTACGCGGCGTCGCTCGGTCAGACCCTGATCTGTGACACCACGAATGCATCGGCGCTTCGCCAGATCGGTGCCGCAGAGTTCCGCCGAGCGGTTCTTGGCATCGGAGGCGACATTCAGGCCTCCATCCTCACCGCGCTGGTGCTGGTGGACTTCGGCATTCCGAACATCTGGGCGAAGGCCGTCACCTCTGACCATGCCCGTATCCTGCATCGAGTCGGCGTGCATCATGTTGTGCTGCCCGAACACGAAATGGGCAAGCGGGTCGCACATCTCGTCACGAATCGTATGCGTGACTACATTCCGCTCGACGAGGGTTTCTCGTTGGTCGAAATGGGTGTGCCGGCCTCGCTCGTCGGTCTGGAGCTGCGCAAGGCCAGCATCAGCGAGCGTTATGGCGTGACGGTGGTGTGTATCAAGCCTGGTGGCGGCCTCTTTCAATTGGCGCGAGCGGATCATGTGTTCGGTGCCGATGATTTCCTCCTCGTCGGTGGGCCCCCGGACGCAGCCGATGCCTTCGGCTCACTCGCCTGATCCTCCAACACGTCTGGCATCGAAGCCAACCAACACGTCGATGCCGGCGGTGTGCGCATCGAGCCCGAGCTGCAATGACATCCAGGCAACGCACCAGTGTTTCCGTGACCCAAAACGATTCAGCTGAACCGCCTTCGCCGCTCTCAGTTCCACTCGCTCGAAGCGACAGAAGGCCAACGCGGCTTCGATAGCGTGATCGCATGGCTGCCGCTGTGATTGCGTGTCCTTCCTGTGGTGCCAAGAACCGAGTGCCTGTCGCCGCGAAAGGTCACCCGGTGTGTCCCAAGTGCCGCGCCGACCTGCCGTGGTTGATCGATGCCGGGGATTCCGAGTTCGCTGGCGCGATCGACACCGGGCAGCTGGTGCTCGTCGACCTGTGGGCGCCGTGGTGCGGCCCCTGCCGGATGGTCGCACCGGCACTCGCGAACCTCGCCGGCGAATTTGCCGGACGGATGAAGGTCGTCAAGGTCAACGTCGACGAGGCACCCCAAACCGCTGCCCGCTATGAGGCTCGAAGTATCCCCATGCTGCTGTTCATTCGAGCCGGCGCGGTCGTCGACACGATCATCGGCGCCCAGCCCGAGCACATCATGCGCAGCCGAATTCAGCAGTACATGTGAGCGCTGAGACCGCCAGGCCTGCCTGAACGACGCACACCCTCTTCTGGCAGCGACAGGTGGCTGACCGCTCCGCACTGTCATTCGCCCGAATCGAGACTTCATCCCGGTCCCAGCACGCTGGGCCGAAATATCGCAGAGCATGCAACATTCCGGCCCAGCGTGACGCGGGGTGATACGTGGCCGGACCGGAGACAGGTGCCTGAACTGCTCAGCCTTCGATCGCGTTCCGCTCCTGATCGGAGATGACACCGAAGCGAACTTCCCGATCACCCTTGCTCACCTGGCGGCCAGCTTCCCCCGACACTCTCGCCCCATATGAGCAGGGCGCGTTCGCCGAGATCCTCACCGAAGCCGACCTGACAGCGGGCGGGTTCCGCGCCGTGCGGCTGGAGACCCGAGCCACCCACGCCGCGATGGTGATGCCGGCTCGCTCGGCATCACCTAAATCGTCGACCTTGGGCCGACGTGGAGAGTGATCATCGAAGGCACCGGTGAGACCAACGTCGAGTACGCGGAAGCGAAGGCGATCGTTGGTGCGATGGCCGGCGACATCGTCTTCCTGCGTGAGTGAAACGGGCGGCGGCCGCACACGCAAGTGACCTTGTGCCCTTGACGCACGACGAGGGCTGGAACACTCTGGCTAAAGACGCTGCACTTCTTCATTGCCCCCGCTTGGTGGGCCGTGGCGGGCGGTGGTAGACGCAATCCAACCAGAAGGGGTCTGTATGTCTCGGAATGCCGGAGACCGTTACACGTGTGAGAAGTGCGGGGCGACACTCGTGTATGAGAAGCCGTGCCCTTGCCCAGCAGACATGCCCCACGCGGAGACTTGCTGTGGTCAACAGATGACTGAGGTCCCGAAGTAGTAACTCTCCTTTCGGTGGATCCTCACGATCTGACCGGCCGACGCGGGGTCAGCGCGGCTTGATTGCGACGCCTTCGGTGAGCCAGGTCCAGGGTTTCGGACCGGCGGCGTATCGCGACTCGACCCGCTCGATCGTGAAGCCTGCGGCACGCACCAGATCGGAGGGTTCACGAGTGAGGTGGCACCCGTCGGCCACTCGCTTTTGGAATGGCTCCAGGCGGTGCTGCCAGCGCGCGACCGTCGCGTCGGGCGATAGGCCGTGCTCGAGGAAGTGGAAGCGACCGCCCGGCCGGAGCACTCGTCGGATCTCGGCCAGGGCTTGTTCGACGTGGGAAATGGTGCACAACGTGAAGGTCGAAAGGGCTCCGTCGCAGCTGGCGTCCTCGAGCGGGATCGATTCGCCACGGAGCCCGATGTGCTCGACGCGGATGACGGAGTCGGCGATTCGTTGTTCGGCGAGGCGGCGCGCCGTCGCTGCGGGCTCGACGGCATAGACGAGCGTCACCTCAGCCGGGTAGGCGGGCATGTTGAGACCGGAACCGAACCCGATCTCGACCACGGTGCCGAACAGCCCCGCCGTCACCTGCTCGCGCCAGTGCCGCAGGTCGGCGGTGCCACACGCACGGTCGACCAGACGCGGCAACAGATGCTCTCGGTAGAGACCTATGGCTTCACCTCCGGGCGATCGTCAACCCGAGCGGTGCGGCAGCTGGCCAGGAAGAGTGGATAGTTCACGCCGTCGCGGACGATGTGGTGGCAGTCCTGGAAGACCACATCGGTGAAGCCAGCGTCGGCGAGTTCGGAAGCGAATGATGATCGCGCGAAGCCGCGGTGGCCCCCGAAATCAACGCCGTGGAAGGAGCCGTCCTCCTCGTCGAGGTCGACAATACACAGCGTCCCGTTCTCGCTGAGCAGCTTGGCGAAGCCCGACAGGACAGCATCGGTGTTGTCGATGTGGTGCAGTGTCAGCACCGCCACGATGAGGTCGAAGTGCTCGTCGGGGACCGGCTGGGTGGCGAGGTCCAGGTCCCACACTCGAGCCTCGGTGAGAGCCCCAGCGGCGATCTTGGCACGCATGACCTCACGCATCCCCGCCGACGTGTCGGCCAATGTCACAGCACCGACCGACTCACGCAGCGCCTGCGTGACCAACCCGGTGCCGGCTCCGTACTCGAGCATTTGCACTGACCGGTCGAGCGTGACGGTTTCCCGGATCTTGTGCGCGACCGCGTCTGCACGTTCGACCTTGGCCGGGTCGTCATCCCAAGTTGTGGCCCGCGCATCGAAAGGGTTCATGTCCACAACGCGATTCAAGCAGCTCGCCCATATCCAGCGACCATCCGTCGAGGGGTGCGAGCGTGGGTGCGTATGCGAGGTCCTACGCGAGTCAGCCGATTGGAGCGAAGCCGACTGCCGCGATTGCATTGGCCACCATGTCGTGACCCTTCTGGTTCAGGTGCACGTGGTCGGGGATGGGTTGCACGAACTCGATGGGGTCCTGGTCGGCATTGGGACCGTTGAAGAGCGGGATGAGATCGATGCACTCGGCTCCGTGGGCGACCGCCGTCTGGCAGGTCAGCTCGGCGAAGTGGACGAACTCGGGGATGTAGAAGCCCATCCACACTGGGTCCTTGGCTGCGCCGTCGCCACCTGGGTAGGGGTCGAACATTGTGGTCACCCGAACGGCAGTCGGCTGGCCGGCGCGCAGCTTCGTGATCTCGTCGAGGATGGTAGCGATGTTGTCGGTGATTCGGCCTTCCAGAGCATCCCAGCAGGCTCGGTCGCTGAACCCGCCGCAGACGACGACATCCAAGTCGTTCAAACCGATGTGCAACGTCACCAGGTCGGCTTGGGCAAGGGCTTCGCGATGGGTGTCGTCGGTCAGCACTCGGTCCACCAGGATTGGAGATTGCAGGCTGTCGTTGGTGGCCAGGTTCGTGACCTCGACTGATCTCCCCAGCGCTGTTTCGGCGAGCCGTCCGTACACCGTGACGAAGCTGGTGCACCCGTCGCAGTTGAGCGCCCCGGGGATCGAGTCACCCAACCCCACCAGGTGCAAGGGGCGGACCTCGACAGTCGTGGTGGTTTGCGGCGTCGTGGTCTGCGGCGTCGGTGTCTCCGTTGTGACGCTGGCCGTCGCGGAAGTCGCAACATTCGTCGTCGATGCACTGCCCGAGTCGCTGCCGCATGACGCGGCGAGCAGACCGGCAACCAGGACGAATGAAGCGGTACGGGCGGCTAGAGGTGATCGGGTTGCCTGGGCGAGGGGCATGGTCGGCTCTTTCGTTGGGCGGTCGGTGTGCGACCGGTTGCTGCGACGATGACGCCTCGCGATTACAGGCACGTAACAGTCCAGCGTTGTTGGCGTTCTGTAATCGCGATCGATGACCATCTCGTACAGTTCCGATAGGAGGTCAAAGTGCGCTACGGGGTCCTCGGATCGGTCGAGGTTCGCAATGACGACGGGCGGATCGATCTCGGCGGCCCGCAGCAGCGGCGCGTTGGATGCCGTGGGGCGCAAGGCCGAGGCCCTGCGCGTGTTCCAGACCTTCCGCCAAGCGCTGATCGACAACACTGGCCTCGATCCGTCTGATGAGTTGGTCGCTCTCGACCAGGCGATCGCCGCCAGCACTGGTAGCGCCGTGACGATGGAGGGCCGGCCGCTGCGCGGCTATGTGCTGAACGAAGTGATCGGCAGGGGAGCTCACGGCACGGTGTACGCGGCCAAGCAGCCTGGCACCGAACGAGACGTCGCCGTCAAAGTGGTCCGCGCCGAGCTGGCCGACTCTCCCATTTACGTGCGCCGGTTCGAGGTGGATGCCCAGCTCGTCGCTCGAATCGAACATCCCCATGTGGTGCCGATGTACGACTACTGGCGCGAGCCGGGTGGTGCGTACCTGGTCTTTCGTCTGATGCGCGGTGGCACGGCCGAGGATTCGTTGATCACCGGCGGGCGTTGGTCGCTTCAGCGCGCCGATCGTCTGGTCGAGCAGGTGGGCAACGCGCTCGTCGCCGCACACGCAGCGGGGGTGGTCCATCGCGACGTACGTGCCGCCAACGTGTTGCTCGACGAAGCCGACAACATGTTCATCGGTGACTTCGGCATCGCGTCGCAGCTCGACGACTCGGCCGACGCCGACATGATCGCCGACATGCGCGACGTTGCGTCGACGGTGCGCGAGCTGATCTCTGGCACGGACCAGCCATTCTCAGATGCGGCTCCGACGGACGTCGTGCCTGCAGAGCGGAAGGCCATCGACGCGGTTCTCGGCCGTGCGCTTGCTGCTTCGCCGAGGGCCTCCTTCGAATCGATGGCCGAGTTCGTGCTGGCTTGGCGCGCAGCCGTCAGCACGCGCAGTGGCATGGGGCCAGTTGGGACAGCCGCCGACCGAACCAGCTCCGACTGTCGCCTCGCCGCTCGTCAGCTGAGTGCCCGAGCGCGTGCAGGCGTGAACCCGTATCGAGGACTGCGCTCATTCGCCGAGGTAGATGCCGGCGAGTACTTCGGCCGCACGGCGATGATCGCTGATCTGTGCGCAGCTGTCGACCGTTCACCGCTGGTGGCCGTGGTCGGTCCGTCGGGCTGCGGGAAGAGCTCACTGGTCCACGCCGGTTTGATCCCTCTCCTGCGCGAACGGGAGGAGTTGCTGGTCACCACCATGACGCCGGGTGCCGCACCGCTCGCCGCCTTGCACGCCGCGTTGTCGGTGGTGTCGACGACGCCGCTCGACCAGGCCGACCCGGCCGATTGCATCGCCGCCGTGGCCCGCCAGTCAGCGGCGGGATTGGTGTTGATCGTCGACCAGTTCGAAGAGTGCTGGACGCTCGTCGATGCTGCCGAGCGCGACCTGTTCATGTCGGCGCTCACCACTGCATTGGCCGCCGGCCCACGCGTCTCGGTGGTGGTCACGCTGCGCGCCGACATGTACGACCGACCCGCAACGACTGCGTCGGCGCGGCGGGCGGCCAGGCTTGCCCGTTCACCGTCGGGTTCGGTGCCCGCTCGCGGTGTCAGGTGATCGACTGCGGAGATGACTTCCATCGCGGTGGCCGCGGGAAGGGTGATCGTGATCGTGATGGTGCGGTCGTCGTCGTCGTGGCGCACGCGCAAACACCGCTTTGCCCACTGGACCTCGTCGCTGGCGTCGTTGTCGGGCGGCAGGGCACGTCGGTAGCCAGCGACGACTCGTTCGACGTGGGCTGTTGTCCCGGCGAGGGCGATTTCGACCAGGCTGGCTTCGTTGGCAGGTTCGGTGATGCGGGTGATGGCGCGTACCTTGGAATACGACAGGCGCCCTTGCCGCATCTGTTCCGCGATCAGCGGCGAGATCGCCAGAGCGTGGGCGACGCGGAGCTTCTCGCGTGCGGTGCGCGCATCGAGCCCGAGCTGCCATGCCATCCAGGCCACACACGAGTGACACTCCCATTGCTGCCAACCCAGCCGGCGATCGAACTCGGCGAGCAGCGCGAACCAGCGGTACTCGGCCGCAGCGAGGTTTGCCGACCACGTGCACAGCTCGGCCTCCAAACGCTCCAATGGCACATCGGTCAAGGCGGCTGGATCGTCGGAGATGGCAGGCCTGTTGCCGACAAGTGATGCAGAAGTGGTGTCCATGATCGAACAGTACGGAAAGGGCCTCACACAGTTTCCGTGACCCAAAACGGTTCAGCTGAACCGCCTTCGCCGCTCGCAGTTCCACCGCGCCGACCTGCCGTGGTTGATCGATGCCGGGGATTCCGAGTTCGCTGGCGCGATCGACACCGGACAACTGGAGCGCGTCGACCTGTGGGCGCGCCGCGCTTGATTGCCAGGTCTGGGAAGGCATCGAGGGAAGCGACGCGCGTGGCCTGCCCTTCCCCATCGAGTCGATCGCTGATTGCGCTCGCGGTTTGACGGCGGTCGATCCCCGTTTCGAAGGAATGATGGAACTCGGCCGGCGGGTCGCTCTCGACGTGGTCAGCGAACTCACCGACTTTCGTTGCGGGCCTCGCTGTCGCGGTTCGGCATCAGGCTGCTCGATGTGGTGATCTTCAATGAAAAGTTCCAATGGTGGTCGCTGCACGAACTCACATCCGGGACCACAGCGTGGACGTTCGAGCCGATGCCCGGCGCCGAGTTCCGTCCGTCCTGATGAACCGGCGTCGGCAGGTATGGCGGTCGGCGGTCGGGCTCCCGAGCGACGCCTTGGCAGCGCGCGCGGCCTTGATGAGTTGCGCCCCATAGGCAGGTTTGATCGAACCTGCCCCGATCAAACGCTCGAGAAGCACAACCGCCCGGTCAAGCGCTCGACAGGCTGCAGCGATCCTTGGCGGAAGAATCGGAACAACCGTCACCGTGAACGACGCCGTTCCGACATTGCCGGTTCCATCGCTCGCCGTGCAGTTCACCACAGTGGTCCCGATCGCGAACGTGGATCCTGAGGCCGGAACACACGACGAGGAAACAACACGACGTTGTCGGATGCGGCAGCCGAAGAGCTGACGACCGCCCCCGTTGCAGAAGTCGCGTTGACTGTCGAATCAGCGGGGACCTCCCACGTCGGCGACAGGTTGTCCTGACCACCAGTTGTCGTGATGGCGAACTGACGCGGAGACGAACGAGAACGTGACGGACTGGCCGACCGCCACCTCGAAAGCCACGTTGGCCGAAGGGTACGACTCAACCCGTCCACGGTCGACCGCGGCCTTGGCCTGGTACATGCCCGGTGGAATCAGATCGGTGGTGAACGAGTATGTGCCATCCCCGTCAGGGTCCTGGAGCCATGATCGAAGACATGACGGATTCCAATCTCCTGGGCATCCGAGTTCGCTCTGGAATGAGCCGGCCGCCGTCACGATTCGGCTGTGGACGCCGTCCGTGACCCAGTGGGTCTCGGGTGAATAGCGAAACGTCACGTCCTGTCGGCCGCCAAGGGGCAAGCCGATGTTCGCCCCGTTCGGTACCCTGCCGGCGCCGTAGCTCTCGCTCAAGGAATCGTTGAACGCTGCCTTATAGTCGTAGCTACCAGCTGGCACGTTGAACGACGCGGCCCACACGTTGCTGTTCGCGTCGTAGACGAGGTGGGTCAGCGCGCAATCGGGCTGCTAGCCAGCTGGACAGCCGAGTCCGCTCTGCAAACCGCCTGCGATGGTGACCGTCGGGGGTGCAGGGGTTGGCGCCGCGTCGACCGTTACAGGTGACGAGGTCGAGGCAAGGAGGGTCGCGGTAATCAGCCTTGCGCACGGCGCCGACCGGACATCAGAATTCCCATCGGACGCCTTCTCATTGGGCACGAAAAGAACTTTATAGTGCGCTCGAAGCACTCAGCCATTGACTGGTTCGATGTAAGCGCACGATACGGGTATCAGCGAATTGAGTCAAGTTGTCCACCGCGAGACCGGTGCCCATGCCGACCATGGTCGTGCACATTGCCCCGCCCTTGGGGAAGGGCCTACTCTCCCCCGACGGCAACTTCACCCCATGTCAGCAGTCGGACAGATCCACGGCTCGTCAGCACGTGACCTGACCCCTGAGCTGAAGCCGTCGTGCCGTCGTGCCGGCGGCCGTGTCGCGGTGGGTCGACGTCATGACCGACAACTGAGCGTCGAGGACGGATTCGTCGACGAGGGTCGGCGCGTGGGTTCGGGTGCGCTTGAGCTCGAAGAACGATGGTGTGTCCACCATCTTGAGGAAGCCGTCCCACAGCTCGACCGCTTCGTCGTCGCCGGGGACCTCGGTGATCACCGGCCCGAAGAACCCCACTCGACCGAGCGGGCGATCAAACGCAATCAGAGGCGTCCCGACATCGGGGCCGGTGAGCGCCAGTCCGTCCGCCATTGCCGTTCGGATGGCGTCATCCCACGACGCCTCGTCGAGCGCCGAAACGAAACCCACGTCCAGCCCGAGGTGCTCGAGCACGGCAGCCAGGTCGAAGTCGAGGTTGCCGCGATGGTGTATCTGTCGGCCGAACTCGGTGTATAGATCGCCGATCTGGTCGCCGTGGCCGGCAGCACGCACGGCCTCCACGACACGGAGCAGATCTCGACTTCGCGACGCCTTGACGAAGAACGGGTCAGATGAATCTTGGATGTCGTTCTTGAACAGCAGGCTGATCGGCAGCCAGTTGATCTCGAGGTCTCGGTGCGGGGCCACGCGGTTGATCCATCGCGACGTTGCCCAACAGAACGGGCAGATGGGATCAAACCAGAAGTCGACGTTCACGGGTGGGGTCCTCTCATCGTCAGGCCAATGGCAGTCCGTCAGTGAATCTAATACAGGAAGATCTTGAGCGACGGGCTCGGCACCGCTCAGGTTCGTTGGATCATGGTGACGCCGTCGCCCATGGGAATGATGACGCAACGAACCCGCGGGTCGTCGGCCACCTGACGGTTGAACGCGCGCAGGGCCACCGTGTGCTTGTGCACGTCCTCGGCATCGAGCACCTGGCGCGACCACAGCGTGTTGTCCACCAGGATCACGCCGGCGGGGGTCATGCGTGGGAGTAGCGCCTCGAAGTAGTTCGCGTAGTTGGTCTTGTCGGCGTCGATGAACGCCAGCTCGAAGCGCAGGTCCGCCGGTAGCGCGGCCAGGGTCTCGAGGGCAGGGGCGATGCGCAGGTCGATGCGGTCGGCCACGCCCGCCAGCCGCCAGTGCTCGCAGGCGATGGCTGTCCAGTCCTCGCTCACGTCGCAGCAGATGAGCTGCCCTCCGGCGGCAAGACCACGAGCGATGCTGAGTGCGGAGTAGCCGGTGAAGGTGCCGATCTCGATGGCGTTGCGCACGCCGATGGAGCGGGTGAGCATCTCGAAGAACGAACCTTGGTCATTGCCGATCTGCATGCGGGCAGCGCCACCGGTGCGCGCTTCGGTGGCCGCCATCAACTGCAACTGCACGCTGTCCGGCCCAGTTGAGTGAGCGGCGATGTACTCGGCCAGTTCCGGTTCGACGATGTATGTGCGTGTCTCAGCCATGTCGCCGACCGTAACGCGGATCTGCAGCGACGCGGACCGGATGACCGTGATGTCGTCGCGCTCAGCCAATTGGTGTGAGTAGCACCAGCGGAATCTCGCGGTCGGTCTTCTCCTGGTAGCCGGCGTAATTCTTGTACTTCGCTGTCACCTTCGGCCACAGGTCGGAGCGTTCCTCTGTGGTGGCGATGGCTGCATGCATCGCCCGCGTCGGGCCGCCCTTCCACTTCACCTGCACGTCGGGATTGGCCTGCAGGTTCAAGAACCAAGCTGGGTGGCGCTCATCCCCGCCGCGGGACGCCACGATCACGAGCGTGTCGCCGTCTTGCACTGGTGAGGTGAGCATCACCGACCGGGCTTCGCCACTCTTGCGCCCCACGGTGGTCAGCTCCAGCACGGGCATGCCGCCGGCATCCCAGCCGATCTTGCCGAAGCTCAGCTTCAACACGGTGCGGTGAATGGTGTTCATGGTCTTCATGGCAAGGTCACTCGGCATACGCGAACCATATGTCGAGGTTGTAGGCGGTGACGATGAGCTCGGGTCGGTCGCCGCGTTTCGCGACGCGAATGGCACCAATTCGTCACATCTCAGCGGTTTGGTGAGCAGCCTCCTGGGGAACTGCCAGTCAACGAGGTTCTTGAACGGAGGTCTGCATGAGTTTCCTGTGGTGGTTGGTAGCGATCGTGGTCATCGTTGCCGTGATTCTGTTGGCGATGTATTTGGTCCGTAAGTCACGGCGGGCCGGCTCGGTCCTGGCCGCTCGGGTCTCGGATCGGAGCAACCCATGAACCTGGTCAGAGCACGAGATGTGATGGGTCTTCCGGTTGTTTCGATCCTTTCCGGAGAAGATGTGGCTGAGGTGCGCGACGTCGTCTATGACGGCGAAGCCCATCAGTTGATCGGGTTCACGTTGAACAAAAGAGGCCGATTCGCTGGACGTTTGAAGGCCGTCCTCGCAGCCGGTTCCGTGTCGGCCATCGGTCGGGACGCAGTGATGGTCGACACCGAATCTGCCATCGATGACGACAGTGCCGGCGATGCGGAGCTTCGCGATCTCGGCAGCGCCCGGCCAGTTCTCGGCAACCGGGTGCTCTCTGCTGACGGCAGCGATCTCGGTGAAGTGATTGCCGTCATCCTGTCAACCGGGGACGAACCGTGCGCCGTTGGCTACGAGTTGAAGACCGATGGTCGGGACGACACGTCGTTCGTGCCGATTTCGGCGCAGATGGCGTTGTCCGGCGACAACCTCGTTCTTCCCGTCGAGGCCACTGGGTTCATCCGCAATGACCTTGCCGGCTTCGGTGCAGCGATCGCGTCATACCGTTCACCCGCACTGGAGGCTGGACAATGAGTATCGAGCTGTTCTCACATGTGGACGGTCGGAGCGTGGTCGCGAGCGACAGCGCCGAGACGGTCGGATCCGTGAAGGGCTTCGTCCTCGATCGGAAAGGCCGCAACATCGAGGCGATCCACATCGACGGACATGGCAAACGCGCAATCGTGCTCCCATGGTCAGCTGTGAGTTCGTTCGGTGCCGACGCTGTGATGGCATCCTCGAGTGACGACCTGGCCACGATCACCAACGACCATGAGAAGTCAGCGGTGAAGGGTGACGTGACCCTGATCGGCACGAGAGTGCTGACCACGGGTGGGTTGGACATCGGAACCGTCGACGACGTCGAGTTCGAAACGGACTCGGGGGCCGTGATCCGTGTGGTCACTGCGCGCGGCCCGCTCGAACCGGATCGATTCCGGTCGCTGGGTTCTTACGCGTTGGTCGTGGCCCCCTCATCTGAATCCGAAACGCTGACTCCACGTCGGCTTGCAACCGAGGCTTCCAACCAAAGGGTGAACGAATGACGCTCAACGATGATCTCAAAGCATTTTCGACCGAGTCGGAATGGTTCGTGACCATGACGATTCCGGCACCGAGCAACCTCGACCACGCACAGAGCAGGTTCGAACTCGAATGGCGCAACGCTCGTCGCCAACTGTCCGACCGTTGGGGGGAGGACGAGCTCACAGGGCTTGACGATGTGATCGCCGGGCTGCGCCATCACAATGCAGCAGCAGTGGTCCTTGTGCACGCCAGTCACGGAGAGACGTTCGTAGAACTGCTCGAAGAACCGGTCTCGGCAACCACCGTGCACGAGGGCCCATTGCCGCGGTGGGTAACGGTCTTGGAATCGCGACAGCGGGAAATCGCACATGTCGTCGTCGAGACGGACCGGGCAGGTGCCGATCTGACCGGTTTTGTGGGCAGCCTCGTCCTCACCACCGAAACGGTCGACGGTTCGACTTTCCACATCCATCGCGGGGCTCCAGGTGGTTGGTCGCAACGCCGCTTTCAGCAACGAGCGGAAAACACCTGGGAGAACAACGCACGCGACGTGGCAGATTCCGTCGCTGAGATGGCTCGGCGCGTTGAGGCGGAACTGGTCGCGGTCGCTGGCGATGTCCGCGCCCAGACGTTTGTTCTTGACTTCTTGCCGACAGATGTTGCCGCGGTTGCAGTCAAGATCGAGGCCGGTTCACCCGCCGGTATCGCCGACGAAGTCGTCCGTTTGCTGTCGACGATGGTCGCCGAGCGTGTGACCGCAGCCGCCGAGCTCGTCCGATCACGAGTGACCCACGGAACGGCTGCAATCGATACCGGTGAGGTGATCGGCGCCCTGCGGGAAGGACGGGTTGCGACTTTGCTCGTCCATGACGACGGCTCAGACGGTCCCGACGCCGAGCCAGCGTGGCGCGACGGGGCCCGTCTGGTTGACCGCGCGATCGGCGCGGCTCTTGCCACGGACGCGGAGATTCTCGTTGTCCCGAACCTGGCCATGCTGGACGGTCCGTTGGCGGCAGTGCTGCGCTGGTGAGGCATTGGTGAGCATGTATTCCGAAAGGGCGGCGCAATGAGGCTGCGCATGAGAGCGCAGGCCGAACGGCTCAGATCCAGCCTGTTCTTCGTTCCGATGATCGCCGTGTTCGTCGCGGTCGTGCTGGGCTTCGTCAGCCTTGCCGTCGATCGCAACATCGATTCGGTGATGACCGACCTCCCGATCGGCTTCACATCCACGGTGGAGAGCGCACGAACCCTGCTCGGCGTCATCGCCGGGGCCACCATTTCGTTTGCTGGCATCGCGTTCTCCGTCTCGTTGTTGACTATCCAGCTTGCCTCGAGCCAGTACTCGCCTCGTGTCGTCCACACTCTGTTTCGCGATCCATTCAACAAGCGAGTGATGGCTCTCGTCGTCGGCACGTTCACCTACTGCGTGGTCGTGCTGCGCTCGGTCCGTTCCGCGTTCGATCCCGGAGGCGAGCCGGTCATTCCCAATTTGTCGGTGGCGGTAGCCGTCGTGCTCGGCATCGCAACGATCCTTGCGATCGTCGCGTTCATCAACCACAGCGCGCACGCAATGGACGTCAGCGAGATCCTCCAACGGATTCGTCGTGAGGCGACCGAACAGATACGCGGCGAGTGGACGCCCGTCGACCTGTCAGCTGATCGCCGACCGCTTGCGGACATGAGCACAGGTAGTTCGTCGACGGTGATCCGGTTCGATCGATCGGGCTGGGTGCAAGAAATCGACAGCGGCGCCATCCTCGCCCGTGTCCCCGACGGCGCCACTCTCACGGTCGAGACCGTCGCGGGCCGGTTTGCGATGGAAGGTACGCGGTTCTGCTCACTGTCACCATCGATCAGTGATGAAGACTGTGAAGAGCTTGAGCGAGACCTGCTGGCGGCAGTTTCGATCGGCAACACACGCACGATGCAACAAGACGTGTCATACGGACTGCGTCAACTCGTCGACGTGGCGGTGAAGGCACTCTCGCCGGGTATCAACGACCCCACCACGGCGCAGGACGCCATCTTTCAGGCAGCTGCAGTCCTGTCCGAACTCCTTCGTCATGATCCCCCCTCCCCGGTGCGCACCAAGGGGAAACGGACAGTCGTGATGGCCGAGCAACGGACTCACGACGAACTGATCCACCTCGCGTTCGACGAGACTCGACGCGCAGGCACCGGACAACCAGTGGTGTGCGAGTACATCCTGGTCTCGATCGCGTCGCTGGTCGAATCTCTCGAAGCGGCGTCGCTCGGCGAGCGCACGATCGAGCTGCGCCGCCAAGCACGCCTCGTCGTCGAGGGCTGCGGGGCAACCGGTCTCCTCGATCACGACATCGACATCGTCCGACAGACATACCGGGACAAATTCGCCGGATGGGTCGACGAATCATGATGTTGGTAGCCGGTGTCGACGTCGGCGGCACCAACATCGAGGTTGGACTCGTCGATGAACGGCATCAGGTACACGGGCATGACAAGCACGACACTCCTCGATCGAGTCCCCACAAGATCGCACGCACGATAGTGAAGCTGATCGAAGGTCTTGGAGAGGTGCCTTCGGCGATTGGAATCGGGATCCCCGGAGTGGTTCACCAGGGTCGCGTCCTCGAGGTGCCAAACCTTGCCGGCTGGGACGATTCGTTCGACATCGTTGGCATTGTCGAGGACCACTTCGGTGTGCCTGTAGCGCTGGGCAACGACGCCAACGTCGGTCTGCTCGGTGAGTGGCTTGCCGGTGCCGCGGCCGGTGTCGACGACGTCCTCGGGGTGTGGATGGGCACGGGGATCGGGGGAGGTCTGATTCTCGATGGGCGTCCGTTCTCCGGATCGCGTGGTTCGGCCGGCGAGATCGGGCACGTCGTGACTCACTCTGGCGGCGCACTGTGCACCTGCGGGCGCCGAGGGTGTATCGAGGCCTACGCCGGTCGGCGTTCTATGGCCGCCATCGTTTCGTCGATGGTCGACGCCGGACGGCACACATCGCTGTTCGAGATACAGCGTCAAGAGAAGAAGTCGAAGCTGACTTCAAAGGTGTGGGCTCGAGCGCTTCACGAGGGTGACGAGCTCGCCGTGGAAGTGTTCGACATGGCCATCGAGGTGATTGCAGGGGGCATCGGCTCGGTGGTCAACGTGGTCGATGTCGAGCTGGTGGTCATCGGTGGCGGGATGGCAGAAAAGCTCGGGCAAGATCTCGCTGATCGCATCGAGCGTGAAGCTCGCCCGTGGATCCTGCATCCCAGCCCGAAGTTGAAGTTCGTCGTTGCGGCGCTCGGAGACGATTCGGGCATTGTCGGCGCAGCCGCCATCGGTCGCGCTCGTCTGCTTGACACCTAACCACCTAGAAGGAGCGCACATGGAGGTTCGAGTCGGCCCAGCGGCCGTCACGATTCACAGCGACACCGAGTTCGCCGTGTCGGAACTCAACGGCGAGATGTCATCGACCAGCGAGCAGGGCTACTTTGCCTCCGACACCCGGTTGGTGTCGGGCTATCGGCTGAAGCTGTGTCGGCAGCGGCCGACTCTCTCCAACTCCTCAGCGGTGGACAATCATTCAGCGAGGTTCGAGTTCACCAACCCAGTCCTGCTCGGTACGGACGGAGTAGAGATCCCGGCTCGCAGTTTGCACCTACGTCTTGATCGCACGATCGGCCACGGCATCCATGAGGACTACGACCTCACCAACTTTGGTCGTCGCCCGATTGCCGCAAGCCTCGAGATCGACATCGAATCGGACTTCGCAGACCTCTTCGACGTAAGGATCGGCCGGGTACTACGACGCGGGTCGCTGCAGAGCGAATGGGCCAAACACGCGGGCACTCTTGTCACCCGCTATCACAACGAGGGCTTCGAGCGCAGCATCGCTTTCCATGTGGAACGCGCCGATTCGGCGCCCGAGTTCGCCAATGGCGGAATCATGTTCCGACTGAACCTCGAGCCGGGTCAGTCGTGGCACACCTGTCTGTTGTGGCGGCCGATCCTCGACGGCGCCGAGCCCGAGCATCCGCCGCGAGAGTGCCACAACCTGATCGGTACCACTGAGAGTGATCGCGCCCAGCGGGCCTGGGTCGCCGAGACGACCCGGATCACCGCCGGCGATCCGGGCGTGACTGCGACCGTTCGCCAATCGGTCGACGACCTTGCCGGATTGCGCATGCATCGCAATGACTCCTCGCCCGATGACGCCCAGTTGGCCGGCGCTCAACCGGACCTGTGGGTCCCGGCGGCTGGGGTGCCGTGGTTCGTCACCCTGTTCGGTCGCGATGCGCTGACGGTGTCATTTCAGACCTTGTCGCTGACGCCGCGGTTGGCGGTGGGGAGCTTGCGCGCCCTCGGCGCGCTGCAGGCCGATGCTTACGACGACAACCGGGACATGCAACCGGGAAAGATCGAGCATGAAGTGCGCTACGGCGAACTCGCTGCGCTGCGCCTCGTGCCGCACACACCGTATTTCGGTTCGCACGAAGCGACCACCTTGTATGTTCTGGTGGCCGCTCTGTCCTGGCGGTGGCATGGCGATCGGGCGGCGCTCGATGCGGTGAGAGATCACGTCGATCGGGCGCTCTCATGGATCGACACCGATGGTGACGCCGACGGTGACGGGCTCCAGGAGTACCAGACCCGCTCACCGGCTGGATACTACAATCAAGGATGGAAAGACTCCCCTGACGCGATCGTCGGTGCCGACGGTGAACCGGCGAAGCTGCCGATTGCCCTGTGCGAACACCAGGGGCTGGTGGTCGCGGCCAAGCGGGCTTGGGCAGAGATCCTTGACGAGGTCTATGGCGATTCCGCCGGGGCGGTTCGTCTTCGTGATGAGGCTGCCCGTCTGGCCGAGGCAATCGAGTCGCGCTTTTGGTGGGAGGAGGAGGGCACGTACTACCTCGGTCTCGACGGCGACAAACGTCCGATTCGCGCGGTGGCTTCCAATGCCGGCTACCTGTTGTGGTCGCGGGCGATCGAGCCGGACCGGGCGCGGCTTGTCGCCGCCCGACTCCTGGCGCGCGACATGTGGAGCGGTTGGGGCATCCGCACCCTCTCGGCCGACCACGTCGCCTACAACCCGTTCTCGTACCAGGTCGGGTCGGTGTGGCCGCACGACAACGCCATCATCGCTGCTGGATTCCACAACTACGGGCTCGACGCGGAGGCAACTCAGGTAGGTCGCGGGCTGTTCGACGCTGCCGCTCGCTTCGACTCGCGTCGGCTCCCCGAACTGTTCGCCGGCCTCGAACGCGATGAAGGAAGTTTCCCCGTCCAGTACCTTGGGGCCAACGTCCCCCAGGCGTGGTCGTCCGCCGCTGTTGTGCACCTCGTCAGCGTGTTTGCCGGGCTGGAGGCCGACGCCCCCAACCGCATCCTTCGACTTCGTCCTGCCCTACCGCCCTGGTTCGGTGACCTTCGTCTGGACAACCTCACCGTCGGTGACGCAGCGGTCGACCTGCACATCATCAGACAGCCCGATGGAAGTCACACTGTCGACATCGACAAGCGCCGAGGGGAACTGGAAGTCATCCTCGAGCCCTGACGCTTCGACCAGCCTGACCCAGGCTCTCCTCGGACAGTTCAACCGAGCTTCGCACTTCGTTCACCCAGAGTGCCCCGGCGCTTCGGCTGGTCGAAACTTCCCACGTCTACTGTCAGCATTTCGGCGAATCTCCATGACCGGCCGCACGAGTCGGCCTCACCACATTCGAAGGAGTCACGAAATGAGAAACAAGAAGCTGGCCACGGCCGGCCTGTCAAGCGCACTGCTGATGATGAGTGCAGCGGCCGTCCTCGCAGCACCGGGAGGCAGCACGGGCCCGACGAGCTCGCAGAGCCCCTATCTCGTGCGCACGAGACCCGGGATCGTCACCACGAGCATCCTCACCACCGGCGACACTGTCGGCGGTTACACGATGGCTGGAATCCCCGACGGTCTCGGGGCATTCGACAACGGGAACGGCACGTTCACCGTGCTCATGAACCACGAGCTCGGCAACACTCTTGGGGTCGTCCGTGACCACGGCGCGATCGGCGCCTTCGTGTCGAAGTGGATCATCGAGAAGAAGTCGCTGAAAGTCGTGTCGGGCGAGGATCTCATTCAGACGCAAGTGCTGACCAGCGGCAGCGCGGCGCTCAACCGGCTCTGCTCGGCTGATCTCCCCGAGGTGTCCGCGTTCTACAACGAGGAGACAGGACTCGGCACCAAGGATCGGATCTTCATGAACGGTGAAGAGAGCGGTACAGAGGGTCGAGCCTTCGGCAACGTGGTGACCGGACCCGACGCCGGCACCAGTTACGAACTTCCATACCTCGGCAAGTTCGCTTGGGAGAACTCGGTGGCGATGCCCGACTCGGGTGACAAGACCATCGTCGTCGGCCTCGACGACGGTACAGGTGGCCAGGTGTACGTGTACGTCGGCGACAAGCAGGCCACGGGCAACACCGTCGAGAAGGCCGGGCTCACCAACGGTGTCCTGTACGGGGTGAAGGTCAATGGAGTGCCGACCGAGAACGATGCGACATCACTGCCCGCCGGCGGCGCGTCGTTCACCCTCGTTCCACTCGGCGACGTGTCGGCCAAGACGGGTGCGCAACTCAACAGCGAGAGTGTGGCCGCAGGGGTCACGACCTTTGCCCGGCCCGAGGACGGCTCGTGGGACCCGAGTGACGATCAGAACTTCTACTTCGCGACAACAGCCAGCTTCACCGGCGTATCACGCGTGTGGAAGCTGTCATTCGACGAGATCGACGACGACAGCCACGAGAGCGACGACCACGAGAGTGATCACAGCTCCAACGGGGTGACTGGCGGCAAGGCTGCCATCGCCGTGCAAGGGCCGGCCTACGACCCGACCAAGTCGAGTGCTGACCAGGCTGGCCCGCGAATGATGGACAACCTCACCGTCAACTCCCGTGGTCAGGTGATCATTCAAGAGGACGTCGGCAACCAGGACTACATCGGTGGTGTCTTCCAGTACGAACCGAAGAATGGCAACGTGCAGCGCATCGCTCAGCACGACCCGGCACGCTTCACTCCGGGCACGCCGCCCCCCGCCGGGTTCCTGACCCGCGACGAGGAGAGCTCCGGCGTCATCCCTGTGCCGTTCCTCGGAGAGGGCAAGTACCTGCTCGACGTGCAGGCGCACTACAGCACCGGTGATCCCAAGACCGTCGAGGGTGGCCAGCTCTTGCTCATCAACATCCCGCCGGGCAAGCCCGTGCGCTGATCACAGCTCACAGCCCCACAGCGGCAACAACGACACGAGCGAATGATGAGGCCCCCGGTTCGCCGGGGGCCTCCTCGCGCACCGCGCCGCCGACATCGGCAGCAGACGACCCGCAGATGCTAGTTCTGCGGCACCGTGTGCTCGCCGGTGAGCAGGTCGCTGGTGAGCGGGAGGTTCAAGCCCATTCCGCGCTGCTGGTGGTCGCCGACGAGACAGACCACGCCGATGACGTCGCTGCCGGTGCGGGGGAGGCGCACGTACGTGTCGCGCCCCGACGGAACGAAGATCGACGTGCCAAGGCTTGGCACGTCGAACGTGTGTGGAAGTGAACCAGTGTTGCGAAGGTGGATGACGCCACCGTCGACGACCGCACCCTCGGGAACGAAGCGGTAGTCGATCATCTCGACCAAAGTCGCCGCATTGCGTTCGGCTGCAGAAATGCCGCCGTCGGTTGCAGCGCTCGCCTCATTGCCGGCGGCAACGAATACAAGGGCGCCGATGCATCCCGCAGCTGCGACGGCGAGGGCCGCCGGAAGCAGCCGAACACGATGGTGACCAATGGGCGCTGCGCCACCGAAGACGGCAGCGACACCGAGGACAGCAGCGAAGCAGGCCGCGACGACGATGATCACGGAACCGAGGAAGTACGGAGTTTCCCCAGGGCGGGCCAGGTCGAACGCGACGATCCTGCCGGCGATGGTGAGCACCGCCGAGATGGGGACGAGGCCGGCCAGACACGCCCACCGCAGGCGTATCTTCCGCAAGCGGATCCTGCAGACGATGATCCTCGGTGCGCTGGTGGTCGATCCGCTCCCCCGAGGAGGTGTGTCAGCAGATCTCGGCGTGCGCCGCGGCGATGGGAGTGAGCGACGACATGCTGACGGTGCTGCAGGCTCTGGCGCGCGGTGATCGCGGCCTTGCACTCGCCGACTTCGAACGCAGTGGGTACACCGCTGGGTGGACGTCGAGCGCCACGGCGGTGCTGCAAGCTGCTGCAGAAATCGAAGGCCTGTGGGGTGCGGTGAGCGACGACCCGGCGTCGGCGGCACGATGGGAAGCACTCGCCCATAGTCCAGAAGGGTCACTCGGACTACAGGTGTGGCGGTTCTACAAGTCCCGCGGGTTAGGGTTCCCCGGCTCGCCCGGTTCGGCACCGCCGTACCTCGCCCAGAGACCGGATCGATCAGCCGCGGCGCACTCACGCTTGGTGATCAACGGTTGCTCGACCCGGACTGGTTCGCGGAGGCGCACCGACCCGTCGAGGAGGTTCGCGCCGACATCGGCCTGGTTGAAAAGTCCGATAGAGCGCGACGCCGGCTCGCGAGGACCATTCGAACTGGGCTCGCTTTCGCCGTTCCAACACGACGCCGGCGTCGTACTCGCTGCCGAGGAGCGTCGAAATTACGAGGCCTGGACGACCTGAGCTGCCGCGAGTACTGGACCTGGCGAATTGGAGCGCGCTGAGCTGATGAGGACGTTCGGCCCTGGTGCGCCGCCGAGGTGGGCGTACCGTAGTAGCTGAAGAGAACGCCACGCAGCAGCGCACTTGTTGCGGTGGGCACGCCGCGTTCGCGAAACGCAGGAAGGAGCCCGCCATGCTTCGCACTGGCACTCCAGCAGTCCTCATTGCTTCGCTTGCCCTGATGGGCGCGTGTAGCAGCAATGGATCCAGTGGTGGGACGGCGGTCGCGTCGTCGACATCCGTCAGCGCGCCGCCAGATACGACGGCGCCCACGAGCATGACACCTACGACCGTGACACCTACGACCGTGACACCTACGACCGTGACACCTACGACGACCGTGCCGGTAGAGATGCAACCGGCGATCTGGCCCGCGGCCGATGTATTGTTCAGCAGCCCTGAGGCAGCGGCCACCGACTTTCTCTCCAACGTGTTCGGCGACGGGCCGGTGGTTGGCGAGTTCATGGCCGGCGACTCGCGCAGCGGGGAGCTCGAAGTGTTCGCCACGGCGGCAGGCGCACGGATCGGTGAAGCTCGCAGCGTGCTGTTCATGCGTCAGCTCGGCCCAGACGACGGCTGGTTCGTCCTCGCCGCCGCGAGCAACGTGGCGACCATCACCACGCCCGAGTCGATGGCTACCGTGCCCGCCGGAATGCTGACCGTCGAAGGGTTGGGCACCGGCTTTGAAGCGACGATCGTGGTGAGCGCGTTCGTAGCCGGTCGGCCCAACAGCGAACTCGACCGAAAGGTGGCCATGGCCGGAAACTTCGGCGAGGCGCTGCCCTACACGATGACGCTCGACCTCAGCGCAGCAGCCCCTGGTGACGTGGTGATGCTGCTGATCCGCGGTGGCACCGGCCTGGAGACCGACCCAGGCGACTTCGGCGCAGTCCCGGTCATCATCGGCTGACCGAACCTGTGAAGCGGACACCGGTTGTGTCAGTCAGGCGTCAGCAGGCTCTTGGACCAGACGGGTCCGGACGCCGATTGCCGCGGTGACGGGGTAGCCCGCCAGATAGCGGTCTTCCTCGCTTTCTCCGCCCCAGAAGCCGTACTCGTGGTTCTCGCGGGCGAATTGTCGGCACTGCTTCCGGACCATGCACATTGCGCAGAGCTGGGCAGCCTTCTCTTCGCGCCGAGCTCGTGCCTGGGGTCGTTCGGCCTTCTTTCCGAAGAACAGCTTCGTCTGGGACTTGCACGTGGCGAGCTCTCGCCAATCCAGCCTGGCAGGAAGTTCGTCGTCGAAGATTTCGGCGGAGCTCATGTTGCGTCCGTTGTCGTGAGCAACTCGGCAGGGACGTCCGACGAGTTCATCGACCTTGATGCCGAGGAATGTTGAGTGGTGGTCATTTTCGTCCTTTCGGGCCGATGCACGCCCCGGCACTCGCAAGGAGGTCGAGTGTCAGGGCGTGCTTTGTGCTATCCGGCCCCGTCAAATTATCTATCTTTAGTACAAATTAGCTCCTTTCAGTCGAATTTTGTTTGAGGGTGTAGGCTCGACGACGATGCCGACTACAGGAGATGACCGAATCGATCTCCAAGCTGCCGCCGACCAGTTGGGTGTCCACTACCAGACCGCCTATCGCTGGGTCCGCAGTGGCAAGCTCCGTGCGGACCTCATCGGCGGGCAGTACCTGATCAGCCGCAAGGAGCTCGGGGCGGTCGACGCAGGGCGTCGATCACCGACACCTCCTCCTCCACCGCGGCCGAAGCGGATCGCCACGTCGTCGTCGCGGATGCACGAAGCACTGGTCTCCGGTGACGAGAGCACCGCCCGTACGATCGTGCGCACCCTCCTCAGCGAGGGGACCCCGATCACCGGTGTCGTGCAGCAGGTCATCGTCCCGCCGCTCGTACGGATCGGTCAGGCGTGGAGAGACGGCAAGCTCACGATCTGGGTCGAACACCGTGCGTCGGCGATCGTCGAGCGCATCCTCGGAGAGATCGCACCCAATCCCCGCGGTCGACGGCGCGGGACTGTGGTTGTCGCTTCGGTCAGTGGCGACCACCACTCACTTCCGACCTCGATGGCGGCGGTGACGCTTCGGGCCGACAACTGGCACGTGGAACACCTCGGCGCGGACATGCCGCCCGACGAGTTGCTTGAGTTCTGCGCCGAGCACGACGTCGACGTCGCAGTCATCTCCTCGACGAATCCAGACACAGCTGAGCTCGCGGCCGAAACCGCCCAACGTTTGCAAGAAACGGGCACGCCTTGTGTGCTCGGCGCACCCGGACGGACGCTCGATGATCTCGTCGCCGGCGTGCGAACCGCAGCCGCTGCATGACAGCGCACGATGAGGCTCAGGTTGCTCAGCCTGTCTGCAGCGCCTGCGCCAGGTCGGCGGCCAGGATCGGATCAAAACCGCCCTTGCCCGACCATCCAACCTTCCCTTCGGCATCGATGAGAACCACTGCGATCGTCGAGCGGTCATCGATGTTCAGCGGCTGGGTCACCCTGTTCACGTTGCCGTAGAAGGTCAGCGTTCGCCGCAGGATCTCCGGCACACGAATGGCCGATGCCATCCCCCCGTCGATGAACCTTCGTGCGGGCGCCCAGATCCGCCCGATGGTGGGTACTTCGTAGAAGCGGAGAGCGGGATCGGCAGCTGCCTGCTGCTCGAGCCACGGAACCCAGGAGTCAACGAGCGACTGGTGGGTGCGCTGGAAGGCGATCAGCACCACGTTGTGTGCGCCTTCGAAGGCTGCCGGTAGTTGGACATCAACGCCTAGAAGGTTGCGAGCGTCGACGAGTGGAAACATGACAGCGCGTTGATCACCCATGTAGTCAGACACAATGCACCTGTACCCCATCATGCACCGATCAGACTGCCGCTTGCATTGCTCGGGCCGCGCGACGAACCGCTCGTCGGTTGGCCACCCGATACATCAGTGCCCAGGCGACGGCGATGATCGAGGCAGCCGCACCGCCGCGGTACAACCACGATGTGGCGTCGGTACCGGCGAAAGCGGCGTGCAGGCTCGTGAGCCAGAACGCGACGTAGCTCGACAGGTGCACTGCTCGCCAGAACTTGCGGGGCAGGCGTCGCGTCGCCAGCGAGGTGAGCTGGACGGCGATGAGGAGCCAGGCTCCGAGAGTGCCGAGCGTGACTGCTCCGGGCTTCCAATCCGAGGCGTATGGAATGGCGATGTCGGCAAGGCCGAAGCTGACGTAGCTGTCTGCTACAAGAGCGACGAGATGAATCGCAAGGAAGGAAAGCATGAGTCCTGCGAGCCAACGGTGCAGCGCCAGCAGCCACTGCGGCCGGCGCTGCTCGGGGAACGCCTGGGTGGAGAGCAGGATGCCCCAGATCACCGCCAGCGTGAGCATGATCCACGCGACGATCCCCGAGGCGCGGGTGAGATACCACCAGAACTGCGGGTTCATCACGCCCCGACCAAGGGTCGCTGCTCGATGTCGGCCAGGTCTGCGGTCATCCGCGCCGACGAGTCGCCCCGGACGAACGCGATCCCACTGAAGCCGTGGCCCTCGAGGTAGGCGAGCACGCCACGGCTGCCGATGCCCACTGCGGCTGTGCTGTGGACCTCTGCCAGCCAACCCGATGGTGCGATGACGGTGACGGCCTCGAGGTCGGTGGTGGACGATCGTTCGGTGGCCGGATCGATCTGATGATGGCGCTCGACGCCCTCGACCATCCACCGCCGGGAACGTGTGCTCGACGTCGCCACGCCACCGCCACTGATCGCCAGCGAACAGAGCAGCCCATGGGTCGGGTCGGGCCGTTCGACATCGACCAGCCAACCGGCAGCGTCGGGCGATGTGCCGTCCATCGACAGGTCGCCACCGATCTCTGCCATGGCGCCGGTGGCACCGGCAGCGAGCATGCGCCCGACGACGATGTCGGCGGCGAAGCCCTTGCCGATGCCACCAGGATCAAGGCTGAGGCCGGCGGGGACCGTGACGGTGTTCGCTGCCGGGTCGAGATCGATGTCGTGCAGCAATCCAGCCGACCAGGCAGTTGGCTGGTCGGGCACCTCGACCACGACGGCCGGATTCACCCAGCTGCTCGTGTAGCCCTCGGCGAGGACTGCCGGCAGCACGCTCGGGTCGAAGCGACCAGCTGTGCGCTGGTAACCCTCGACCATCGCGTCGAGTAGCGCAATGGTCGAGGGGTCGACGGTGAGGGGCCCACCACCGGCCACGCCGAGTCGGTTGATCCGGCAGATGTCGCTGGTGGGGATGAAGCGGCTCCAGCAGCGCTCGAGGTGCTCGAGATGCTCGACGGCGTTGTCGAGACCACGTTCGAGCACCTCGGCACTGGGACCCATGGCGATCAGGTGAAGGCTGCTGGCCATCACCCGACTGCGACGCTCGACGACTACCGGCCGTTCAGCGACTACCGGCCGTTCAGCGACTACCGGCCGTTCAGCGACTGGTGGACGCTCATTTGCTTCCATTGGTCTTCGCCGCCGGAGCCTGGGAAACGGGGGCCGGCCTCACTGTTGGTTGGGCGGTCAGCGCAATGGGCTGCGACGGTGTCGCCGTCACCACTGCAGGCGCACCTGCCACCACTGCGGGCGCACCCGTCACCGCTGCGGTCGGTGCGCTGCCGTCGGCGGGATGGATCACGACCACCACCTGCGCGGGAGCGACCGTGTTTGCCGGCGGCGTGCTGGCGGATGCCGCACTCGCATAGCCCATTGCTGCGACCAGGCCGAACATGGTGGCAAGACCGAAGCCGGTAGCGGCAATCTTCGAACCCAGGGCCGGGCTGTGACGGGCTGGTGCGCCGCGGGTAGGCCCGGCAGCGGAGTTCAGCGAAGCGGTTGCGTTGGCCGGATTGCGTGCTGCCCGGCGGCGCTGGAGCTCCTCGACCTTGGCCCGCTGGGCCGCGGCGTGCTCGTCGCTCGGCAAGTTCATCTGAACGTCCATGATCGGCTCCTTGGTGACGGTCTTGATGGGGTCTGTGTGTGCGTGTGTGTTGCGGTCGGTCGGTCCGGCGAGGTCAGTCATCGTCCTCGCCGCCTTCATGGCCGCTGTCCTCGTGCTCCCCGCCGCCGTAGGTCGCCACAGGCGCGGCAGGGGTGACGATCGGCTCGTTCACGCTGGCGGAGATGTTGCCGTCGGCGGTAGTGGAAGCGACGAACTCCAGCGTGCGTGCGCCGTTGGTCATCGTGACGGTCAACTCGGTCGTGCTGGTCTGGCGCAGGGTCCAGGTCCAGCCAGCGGCGGGCGAGACGCTGTCGAGCCGGAGCCCAACATCGGTCGAAGCGACGGCCACCGTGCCGGCGACATCGACGGCGAACTCTTGGACGCCGGCGGCGCTACTGGGCGACGGGATCGGCGCCACAGAGCTGTTGGGGAGGTAGACGTCGACGACCTGATTGGTCGGCGTGGTGAGGTCACCGGCGGCCGACACGGAGCCGGCCGTGCTGTTGGAGGCTGCGTTGAGGATGCCGATGTTGGCACTGACGGCCGTGGCTCCTGCGAGACCGACGGCGACGATGGAGACGATGGTGATCACGCGGGTGCGCCTCGTGAACCATCCGGAGTTCTGTGTTGAGGTCATGCCCTAAAGGTACGGAACGGTCGGCGAGGGCCCGGCCAGGCACAGGTAAAGGTTCGGTAAAGGTGACTCGCGGCCCTTTCGGGCGCGCGCTCAGGCATGCATGCTCGACAGATGAGAATCCTCGTCGTCGAAGACGACCCGTCCATCTCGGCGCCGCTGCAAGAAGGTCTCATGCGCGAGGGCTTCGACGTCGAGGTCGCCAGTACCGGTGCCGCCGCCCTCGCGGCCGCTCCTGCCGACTTGGTGCTGCTTGATCTCGGGCTACCCGATCTCGGGGGAAACGTGGTCTGCCAGCGCTTGCGGGCGCGCAGCAGCGTGCCGATCATCGTCGTCTCCGCTCGCGGCGAGGAGATCGATCGCGTCATGCTGCTCGAGCTCGGTGCCGACGACTACGTCGTCAAGCCATTCGGGTTCCGTGAGCTCGTTGCCCGCATCCGTGCGGTCACCCGCCGAATGTCAGGTCCTGAGCCCACGCCGGCAGCTATGGAGTTCGTCGTCGGCCCGCTGCGCATCGACCGGAGAACTCGGATGGTCGTGTTCGACGGGAGCTTGGTGGATCTCACCCCGAAAGAGTTCGACCTGCTGGTTTTCCTCGCATCCGACGTCGGCGGAGTGCGCGGCCGCGATCAGCTGATCCAAGCCGTGTGGGACGAAAACTGGTGGGGGTCGACGAAGACCCTCGATGTGCACATCGCGTCGCTGCGCAAGAAGCTGCGGCCGGAGCTGATCGAGACAGTCCGGTCGGTCGGGTACCGGCTCGTCGATCTCGCAGTGGGCGACGCGTGACCCGCCGCCTCATCGTCAGCTACCTCGCGGTCACCTTCGTGGTACTGCTGCTACTGGAGCTACCGCTCGCTGTCTTCTACGCGCAACGCGAACTGGAGCGCCTGACCTCGGCGGTCGAGCGCGACGCAGCGGTGGTGGCGTCGATCTACGAGGACGACCTCGAGGCCGGGGTCATGCCCGACCCGACGCCGGCCCTCATCTACGAGCGTCGGACCGGCGCGCGTGTCGTGGTGGTCGACTCTCGGGGGGTCTCTTTGATCGACACCGAGCAACCGTCGCAGCGCGACTTCTCCACCCGGCCGGAGATCGCGATCGCTCTCACCGGCCAGCGCTCCGTCGGGACTCGATCGTCCGCAACACTCGGCACCGACCTGCTGTACGTCGCGATCCCGGTCTCCTCCAGCGGCGTGGTGCACGGAGCACTGCGACTCACGCTGGACACGTCCGAGGTCGACTCGAATGTCCATCGGTTCTGGCTGGGTCTGGCTGCAATCGGCGTTGTGGTGATGAGCGCCATGAGCCTGGTCGGTTGGTTGGTCGCCCGGTCGGTCACGCTTCCACTGCGCAGCCTCAACGACACTGCGCGCCGTTTCGGCAGAGGCGACCTCACCGTCGAGAGCGACCATGCCGAGGGGCCACCTGAGTTACGGGAGCTCTCGAGCACCATGTCGACGATGGCTGGTCGGCTCGCAGCGTTGATCGACGAACAGCGTGCCTTCGTGGCCGACGCGTCGCATCAATTGCGCACGCCCTTGACCGGGCTGCGCCTGCGCCTCGAGAACCTGCAGGCCGGTCTCGCCGATGCCGACGCCGCTCAGGTCGATGCGGCGATCGACGAGATCACCCGGCTGTCAGCGCTGGTCACCGATCTTCTACAGCTGGCACGGGCGGACCGGCAGGCCTCGGTCGGTGCCCACGACCTGAGGCAGCTGGCTGCCGACCGCGTCGACACATGGAGTGCAATTGCCGACGGCGCAGGGGTCGAGCTATCGCTGAGGTCCGATGCCTCGCCCGTCGTGGCGGCGGCGGTTCCTGGCGCGATCGAACAGATTCTCGACAACCTGCTCGACAATGCCGTCGCGGTTGCGCCACCCGGGAGCGTGGTGGAGGTCGAAGTGGGCGGTGGCGCGGTGACGCATCGACTTGTCGTCATCGACCACGGACCCGGGCTCAGCGACGAGGAGAAGGAACGCGCCTCGGGACGCTTCTGGCGTGGTGACACTTCCCGCCCCGGTACCGGCCTCGGCTTGGCCATCGCAACATCACTTGCGCGGGCCTCTGGCGGCTCACTCGCCCTCGGCGACTCGAGCGGCGGCGGGCTCACGGTGACGGTCGAGTTTCCGGCATGGGGTAGTGTCTCTGACAAGGCGATGGAGCTCGGCTGAACCGCCCGGCAGTGATGTCGAGCTGATGGCTCCTACCAGCAGAACCCGCACTTGTGGGTGCAGCTGCGTAGAGCCGGACGTAGCAGCCAAGCGTGTCCCGAATACCGGCCGTGAGGTAGTCGTCCGATGAAGAATCCATTGCCCTCGCAGTCATCGGCCTTGCGATGTTGTTCGGCCGTGACTGTCTCGGTTTGTCGTTGCCGTTGATCGACCAGGCGCTTGCAGGCGAGCAGCTGAGCTCCGCGGCGTTCGCGTTGAAGATCGTGTTCACCGCGGTCCCGCTGGGTTGCGCGTTCCCCGGTGGTGAGGTGACACCGCTGTTCGTGATCGGCGCCACCCTGGGGTCCGCGTTGGCTGCACTGTTACACCTGCCGGTCGCGTTGTTGGCGGCGATCGGGTTCGTGGCAGTGTTCGCGGGTGCGGCGAACACGCCGTTGGCGTGCACGATCATGGGTGCCGAGCTGTTCGGCGCAGGTGCGGTGGTGCCGATCGCGATCGGCTGCGTGATCTCGTACGTGTTCTCCAGCCACCATGGGATCTACCCGACGCAACCGATCCACGCCGCGAAGGGTCCGACGCGCATCCCCGGACGACCGACGCTGAACGCTTGGGGCAACCGCGAGACTCCGCCGGCCGACTGAACACAGGTGGTCGAGGAAGTCAGCGCAGCACTAGGTCACGGAGCAGGTGTACGCCGGCGAAGACGATGTAGGTGCCGGTGACCACGTTGACGATGACGCGGGCCACGTTGCGACGTGAGCTGCCTTCAGTTCGGGATTCGCTGGGCATATGACCTCATTGTGATCAGTGCATCGAGAAGGGGATTGAGATCGGACAAGTTGTCGACCTTCAGGTTTGCGCCTGGGGCGTGCGCGGCGATGGCGACGCCCAGATCGTGATCCTCGAGGTCTGCGAACAACACTCCGGATCGTGCGCCGCCACACCCGCTTGCGATGAAGCGAACCTCACGCGGCTCTCTGATCCACGCATCGAGGGGGTTGGGGCGCCCACGGCGAACCTGTGTGCTCTGCAATTGAGCAGCACGATTCAAGATGTGGTCGAGGCCTTCCAACGGTTCGACGTCGACCACGATCTCGAGGCGTGCGGCAACTGCCAGGTCGGTGAGGCGATCGAACAACCACGACACGTGTCAGCCTCGCCGAGAGAGGCGGCAGGGGAGCGCCGCGGTCGAGCGGCCGGGCGGGAGGTCGTGGCCAAGGTGTGGCTCGGGTGTCGCGTATGGCATGGGCGAGACAATCCCAGACGTGTGTGACGATTCTGTCGCGAAGCCGTGCGGATCGTGCGCCGATTCAGCCGGGCGATGCCAGCTGGGCGAAGTCGTCTCTTGATGTCGAGTCCTTCGTCGAGTCGCCGCCGGGGAGAGGGACAGCGATCGCCTCACCGGCAATCTCGAAGCGAACCCGTCCGACACCGCGTAAGTCCGTCAACGTGTAGACGATTTGGCCGAGCGCCCAAATCTGGTCTGCGGCCGGGATGTCGACGAATTCGCCGGCCAGTTGCACTGTTGCGGTCCCGCCGGATTTCTCCGAGCCGGTGATCATGGACGGGTCGGGGATTGCTGAACGCAAGCCGCGAGCGCCTTCTGCGACTGTCACGCCGGCGGTGACATTGGCAAGAGCCGAGGTGGTGTCCACTGGCGCCGGGGTACGGCGGGTGATCGAAACGAGCTGGTCGTTCTGAATGAACCAGGCGGCGGTCGACTCCAGCACGGGTCGTTCTCCAGCAGAGTCGGTGGGCGCCGTTCCGGGAGGTGTTTCACCGGCAATGGCCGTCGGTGAATCCTGCGTCGGAAATCCGCAGCCGGCAGCAGCCAGGATGAGCAATGCGAGGGCGAGACGTCGACTCACTTTTCGTTCCCTGGGATCTCGACGACAAATCGCGCGCCACTCATGGGGCTGTCCTCGATCCATACTCTGCCGTCGTGGAGCCGGACGTATTCCTCGACGAGCGAAAGGCCCAATCCGGTTCCCTTCGGGTGACCGGCGGCGGCAGTCGATGTGCCACGGTGGAACCTGCCGAAGACGGACTGCCGCTCGTCGGCCGGGATCCCAGGGCCAGCGTCGTCCACCACCAGGCGCAGCGCCCCATCGATGTGAACGCATTCGACCCGCGTCGCTCCTCCACCGTAGCGGGCGGCGTTCTCCAACAGGTTCGCGACCACCCGCTCGAAACGCAACGGGTTGACCTCGTGAACAATGGGGATACCAGCTGGCCCCACGAGCGCAGCGGACACTTCGTGAAGTCCTGCCTGCCGCTCGACGATTGCTGCGACGTCCACCAGCTCAGATACGACTTCTTCCCTGTCGGCATCGAGTCGGGCGAGTTCCAGCAACTCGAGTGTGAGTTGACGCAGGTGGTCGACCTGATCGCCGAGAACGTCGATCGCGAACGCGGTGCGCTCACCATTTCCTGAGCGTTTCGCCAGCGCCACTGCCGAACCCATCGCAGTCAATGGCGTTCGCAACTCGTGGCTGACGTCCGCGGTGAAACGCTGCTCGCGCTGTATCCGCTTCTCCAGGGCCTCGGCCATCGAATTGAACGATTTGGCGACTGGCTGCAGGTCGGCGTCATCACCCACTTCCAACCGTTGTCGCAGATCGCCCTCGCTCATTGCCAGCGCGGACGCCGCGACCGAGTTGAGCGGGCGCAGGACACGACGGGACAGAACCCACCCCGACAGGGCTCCTACTGCTGTGGTGACCGAGGCCACGATCGCGAGGACCACCGCCAGGGTGCGCAGGGTCCGCTCGTACTCGGCGGCGGGCACGAACTCGAAGTAGACGGCGTCGGACGCAGCAAGCGGGATCCCGATGACGAAGTACGGAACCTGGTTGGCAACGATCCGCTGCGACTGCGGGGTGCCGGCACGCGCCGCGTCGGCCAACGCCGTCGGAACTCGCGATTGGTCGAGATCGACGACCACCGAGTACCAACTGTCGTGCACCTGCAGGACTGCCCGCCCCTTGGTCTGCTGCAGTACCGCGAGGACCTCCTCGTCGGTGCCGTCAGCAAGTCCGGACAGCTGTCCGCTGAGCACCTGTGCGTGGAGCACACCTTGCTTGACCGCCAATGACTGCCGTTGGTCGAGCAGGTACCAGCGCGCCAATTGGTACGTGGACAGGCTCAACACCAACGACAGTACGAACGCGAGCAATGCGAATCCAGCGGTTGACCTTCCGCGAAGACCACGGGGCAGCAGCCGCATCAGGCCTCTCGACTCAGTTTGTAACCCAAGCCGCGGACTGTCCTCAGGACCGTGGGTTGGGAGGGGTCGGTTTCGATCTTCGCTCGCAGTCGTGCAATGTGAGTGTCCACCAACCGGCCATCTCCGGTGTAGTCGTATCCCCACACATGCTGCAACAGTTGGTCGCGCGACCAGACTCGGTTAGGGAACCGCGCCAGATGGCACAACAGCTGGAATTCGGTGCGGGTCAATCCCAAGGTGTGGTCGCCGCGTCGGGCGGTGCCCTCTGCTGGCAGAACCTCCAGGTCGCCGAATACGAGCCGCTCGCCATCTGGTTCGATGGACCTTCGTCGCAGCTGCACCCGGACGCGTGCCAACAGCTCGTGGTCATTGAATGGCTTGGTGACGTAGTCGTCTGCCCCGATCTCCAAGCCCGTGACGACATCGTGGCTGTCCTGCTGCGCAGTCAACATGATCACCGGGAGGTTGCTCGTGCGGCGAATGTGGCGGCAGACATCGAACCCGCTCATGCCTGGAAGGCGGACGTCCAGCAGCACCAAGTCGAAGGCTTCGGACTCGAAACGCTCGATCGCCAACGTACCCGTGGACGCTTCCGCAACCTGCAGTTGCTCGTCCTCCAGCAACATGCGCAGCAGCGTTCGGACAACCTCGTCGTCCTCCACCAGCAGCACTCTTTCAGACACGCTTGCACCTGCTTCCTATTCGGTTGGGCGGGGACCAGCGACGGTAAGCGTAGTCGTGAAACACGCTCCACCCCGGCGGCGACACGTCAGCAAGCCTCCATCGGCAGGGTCGAGAGCGTGAGCAGACCCATCGCTAGTCCGAACCAACTGAGGCAGATTCCTGTGACGTTCGGCCTGACGCGGCGGCGAAGAGTGCGGCCCCGGCGAGGGCCGCGATGACCGATGCGACCAAAATTCCGATCTTGGCGTCGTCCTGGAGTGCTACATCTGAAAAGGCGAGGCCGGTGATGAACAGCGACACGGTGAACCCGATTCCGGCGACCGCGCCGACACCCATGATGTGTCCCCACCGGGCCCCCTCGGGGAGCCGTCCGAGCCCGAGCCGGACCGCCATCCAACTGAACGAGGTGACGCCGATGAACTTGCCGACGATGAGTGCGACGGCCACCCCGCCGAGTACCGCCGACGGAGACGTCAACGCTCCCGCCGACAGCACGATCCCGGCGTTCGCCAGTGAGAAGGTCGGGACGATGAGGTAGCTCGTCCAGGGATGCAGCGCGTCGATCAACCGATCGCATGCCGAGACCGAACCGCGGATCAGCGTCGCGGTCGTCCTCACTTCGTCTGCGCGGATGTCGTCGTCGTTCTGGAGCACATCGACGAGTTCCTCTGCCTCGAGCTCGGGTTGCGCCGGCCGGGCTGGCGTCAGCAAGCCCATGACGACGCCGGCGATCGTCGCGTGAACACCTGATTCGAAGACGGCCAGCCAGAGCGCGAATCCGGCGATCGCGATCAACGGTGGATAGACGATGCGCGATCGGTGCATCACTGCCACGAGTGCACTGATCACGACCGCGGCGACGATGAACCTGAGCTCCACTCGTTCGGTGTAGAAGATCGCGATCACCACGATCGCTCCGATGTCATCGACGATCGCCAATGTCAACAACAACACTTTGACAGTCGTTGGAACCCGGCTTCCGAGCAGCGCGACGACACCGAGCGCGAACGCGATGTCGGTGGCCATCGGAATGCCCCAGCCCTTGCTCCCGACGCCGCCGGCGTTGAATGCGAGGTAGATGGCCGCCGGGACGACCATCCCGCCCATTGCAGCCATCGCGGGCAACGCAATCGCGCGGCGATCGCGAAGCTCGCCGGTGACGAGCTCGCGTTTGATCTCCATCCCGACAACGAAGAAGAACATCGCCATCAAGAGATCGTTGACGACATGCCGGAGGTCCTCGTCGAAGGCGTAGGAGCCGAACTCGAACCTGACATTCGTCGACCACAACGAGTCGTATCCGTCCTTCCACGGCGAGTTGGCCCAGACCAACGCGACCACCGTCGCCGCAACCAGCACGATTCCACCAGCGGCCTCGACGTTCGAGAAACGCACGAACGGACGCACGGCCCTCGCGAGCGGGCGATCGCTCTGCAGGAATGTCGGCTGGGCGCTGGAGATCTGTGGGGCCGTCACGCCCAGGGGCCGTTGCCGGTCACTCGTTCCACCGAGACCCGGACGATGCGGCCCGGGGGCGGATCGTCCATCGGTGGGAACTTGACGCCTGCACCCAGGAATCGCGGGGCCAACTCCTGCAGCAGTTGCGGGGCTCCACCTTCACCGACGGTGGCAGTGCCGTGGAGTACTGCGTACCGCAACAAACCCGGCCCAGCAGTACCCGTGAGCTCGACACTGACAGCGACGCGCCCGTCACGTTCGAGGTTCCGGATCTTCTGCCCGGCGCCGAGGTGGGCGACCAGCAGATCGTCGCCATCGCGCCCCAGCCAGATCATGCTGACCTGTGGGGCGCCATCGGCGCCGATCGTGATCAAGTGTCCGTGGACACCATCGTCGATGGCCTGACGCAACTCGGGATGCAGCTCCACGACTGCAACCCTACGTGCTCCTCGACCCTCCGCCGAACTACGTCATCTTCCCGATGTGCGTCGTCGCGGACTCCTGAACGATGTCTCCAGGCCGGAAGATCCGGCTGATTCTTGACAAGGAGACCGTCATGACAATCACTCGGCCCAACAAGCTCGCCGTCATCGCCGTCATCGCCGCATTGGCGTCGATCGTCGGCGCCCGACGGGACCTCGCTGGTGAGCGGCCTCCCTGCAGGCGTGGCGACACGCACGTTCCGCCGTGAGCTCGAACATCTCGGGCTCAACTCGTCGCTGATGGCGTCGTTCGGACTCGACTCCACCCAGGGCGTTGGTGTCTCGGCCGATCCCGGCGCATTGCTCGGCCAAGCCTTCGGAGGCGGAGCGAATCGCTTCGTCGGCGGCATGAACGTGGCGCTGGTGAGTGCTGGTGACGACGGCCTCACACCGCTCTCGTCGATGCCGTTGCTCTCACTGGGTGCATTGTCATCGAATCAGGGCAAGGAGTACCGGGGCCTCGACCTCCATTCCAACAGCACGTGACGTGCCCCACCTGACGTGCCCCACCTGACGTGACAGAGTAGTGGCGGCGACGCAGGGACTGAACGCATCGTCGCCACTGGCGTGTCTACAATCCGATTGATGGCTGCGACAAAAACGTCCCGTACCCGCCCGGACGAGTACTTCGTGGTGGTGATCATCGATGGCGCCGAGCGCAAGCTGGAGATGCCTGACCTCGCCAGTGCTGAGGTGCTCGCGGAGCAGATCCTGTCAGCAGCGGAACGACGCGAGACCCTGCGTCTCGTGATCTCCGAGCGTGACAGCGTCCAAGGCCTCGTGCAGATCGGCGCGATGGTGATCGACTTCGCCGGCGTCACACGGACCGAGGTGTTCGTCGACCGCCGAGCGATGGCCGGCGGATCGGTCGGCATCAAGCGTTGAGAACCCCGAGGCGACGAGCCTCGTGAACGGCGGCTCCACGTGTTCCCACGCCGAGCTTGGTCAGACAGTGTTCGATGTGAACGCCGACTGTTCGGGAGCTGATCGTCAAACGGTCGGCGATCTCTCGGTTCGTCAAACCCTCGGCGACCAGTGATAGGACTTCGAGTTCCCGTTGTGTCAGCGGCCCGTAGATCCGGCGGACCACCCGACGACCACCGGCCTCGACGATCGCTGTCTCGATGATCGTGACGAGTCCGGGCGCTGACAGCTGGTCGAGTTCTCGGAGAAGGGTCTCGAGCATGAGGAGATCGCGATCAGCCCTTGCCAACTCCACACGGCAACGCCATGCGTTGATCGGAGACGGGACGTTCGCCCAGGCGCTGGTGGCGTCCAGCCACGCCTGACGGTCACCTTCGCGCCAGGCCTCGATCTCGGCGTTGAGCGCAGTCGTTTCGCGGCCGACCGGCACCACATCGATCGGTGTCGTCGGCACCCCGCCAGCGCGCCAGATCGTGAGTTGAAGACGGAGCGCGGCGAGCTCGTCATCTGCGGTCACTGCCACCAACCCCTCCTCGGCTCGCGACCTGGCTGCGTCCAGATCTCGCCGAACGAGCGCGAGTTCGGCTCGTTGGAGAGCCCATTCGGCGGCGACGGTCGGATCACTCAGAACCGACGCGCGTGCCACCTGTTCGAGCTGTTCCTCCGCTCCCCGGGTGTCACCTCGAAGGATCGCAATCTCCGCTGAAAGGAGTGTGAGCAGTGCGTCGGCGTCCGCAGATCGGGTCCGACTTCGATCTGATTCGATTGCTGCACTGGCCGCGTCGAGCCGACCCATGAGCGTCAGGGCAACGGCCCGCGCGACGCCGAGCTGATCGCCGAGCCAACCAATGTTGCGGGCGTCGAGCCGGGCGAGTTCGTCGGTCGCCACCCGCACGACGTCGTTCGGCCTCCCAGCTCGCCACAACACGTAGACCTTGTTGCTGGCAATCCGGCTTTCGGTGACCAGATCCCCTGATCTCTCCGCGTTTGCCAACGCCTCGTCGAATCTGACCAGGGCGCCAGCGACGTCGCCGGCCAACGCTTGCGCCAACGCCAGTGCTGCGGTCGCAGCTGCTACGGCAGCGTCGTCTCCGCAGGCGGTCGCAACTTCGAGCGCTTCGTCCCCGCGGCTCACTGCCGCTCGTCGGTCGTCCAGGACCAACCGGAGTGCATCCAATGTCAGGACGTCGGCCCGCTCCACCGATGGGGCTCGTACGGCATCTGCGATCGCGAGTGCCGCATCGAGGAAGTCGTCCGCATCACCAGAACCCGCCTCTCGGCACGCCCGATAACGCAGAACGAGAAGCCCCATACGCGTCCGGTCATCGTCCCGTGACAGCCCGGCAAGCAGTGCGTCGGCAAGCCGATCGGCCTCAGCCCACTCTCCGGCAGCCACTGACCAGGTCGCGGCGAGGCGCCCCACTCGTTCGAGAACCTCCGGGCCGCCGACGTCGATGCTTCGCCGCAGCCAACCCGCAGCCGTGGCGATTGCGCCGGTGTCCTTGGCGGATCGCGAGGCGGTTTCCCAGGACGTCGCGGCGAGTTCGTTGCGACCGGCAGTCTCCCAGGCCATGGCGGCCGCACTTGACGCACCGACCTGCTCCAACACCGTGGCCACAGTTGCGGCGACAGGTTCCAATCGGTGATGAAGTAGTCCGTTGGCGGCCTCCACCCAGACACCATCGACCAGAGCGACGCCGTCGAGGCCGGCGTCGACAACACCGTGGGCGACGAGTCGACCGAGCACGCTCGGGTCGAGGCCGCAGGCGTCCACCAAGGAATGAACGGAAATCGCTTCGTCGGCGAGCCCGATCGCCGACACCAACGAAGCTGCATCCGGATCGATCGACGTGAGCATCCGAGCGAGAGTGTTCGTCTGGCCGCTCGCTGCCGCCAACGCCAACGCAACGCCTGGCCGACCACCCGAAGCAGCAACGATCATCTCGACATCGGCTGCCGCTGTTCCCGCGAGGAGGCTACGAATCTCGTCCTCCCCGAGCGGTTCGAGCCGGATGAGCGTCGGCGAGGCCGATTCTGCGATGTCAGCCCGACCGGCCAGGAGGACCAGCACGGGGGCGTCGTAGGACATGCGTCCCACCGCGTCGAGAAGCTGGGTCGTTGATGCATCGGCGGCATCGAAGCCGTCGATGACCAGGACCAGAGGGGCTTGCGCTGCAGCCTGACGTATTCGGGTCATCAAACCGCCGAGAAGGATCGTCGTCACGGTTGGTTCGTCGCTCGTGTTGCGAACCTCGCCGAGCCAGCCGCTCACTCCTCCGGGGCATTGGCTCAGCAGCCCGGCGAACGGCTCGAACGGAAGGCCCGCCCGGCGTGAGCAGGCTCCGAACCACCACTCGTGGTCGAGGCGGCGGCGGGTGAGCTGCTCGCGGAAGGCCGTGAGGAGGCGAGATGTCCCGACGCCCGGGAGCCCGTCCACACGAATCGTGCGCGCGGATCGCTCCCGACGGGTTGCATCGAACGCGTCGAGGAGATGATCCAACTCGTCGCGCCGCCCGATCATCTGTCCGATCGACTCCACCGATCCAGTGTGCCATACGACCCTGCAGGGACGTCAGGGCGACGGCGATGCTGCCACCGCTTCGCTGGCGGAGGTGCCCCCCTTTCTCATGTGGCGGGAATCGTGACGCGTAGTATCGGCGTGGTGAGCATTCGTATCGCCGTCGCCGAAGACAACGCGCTGCTGCGCGACGGGTTGGCGCGCCTGATCCACTCGACCCACGACTTCGAGTTGGTGGGCACCGCCGGCGACTACGACGAACTACTTGCCTTGGTCACCGCCAGCACGCCGGACGTGGTGGTCACCGACATTCGCATGCCACCCACCGGTACCGACGAGGGCATCAGGGCCGCAGCGGTGCTACGCATCAGTCATCCCGCCATTGGCGTCATCGTGCTCAGCCAGTTCGTGTCGCCCGCGTACGCCATCTCCTTGCTGTCGGAGGGCTCGGCCCGGCGCGGCTACCTGCTGAAGGACCGCGTCGCCGACGTCGACGACCTGGTCGCCGCCATCCGTGTGGTGGCCGCCGGTGGTGCGGTCATCGACCCCCAGGTGGTCGAGCAGTTGGTCACGTCGTCCTCCAGGTCGTCGAAGACCCCCATCGACTTCCTCACCCCACGCGAGCGTGAGGTGCTGGGCGAGATGGCGTTGGGGAAGTCGAACGCGGCGATCGCGGCGACGCTCGTGCTGTCGGAACGTGCTGTCGAGAAGCACATCAACTCCATCTTCTCCAAGCTGCACCTCACCGAAGAACGCGACGTGAATCGGCGCGTCGCTGCCGTTCTGCTCTACCTCACCGATGGTGATGCTGGCAACACCCCAGACGGCGTAGCAGCACGGTTTCCCCCGCGGGCTTGAGGCGCGACCATGAACCCCTCATGGAGGTTCTTCTGATGGAGCAGATGGGCGGGGACCGAGGTGGCGATGCCCGAGTCGTGCGGGTGCTGGTGGTCGATGACCAGGCACCGTTTCGCGCGGCCGCCCGCGCCGTCATTGCTCGCGTGCCCGGTTTCGAGTTGGTGGCCGAGGCCACCTCCGGTGAAGAAGCCGTCGAGATGGTTAGCCGTATGCGGCCGGCCGTGGTGTTGATGGACATCAACATGGGTGCGATGGACGGGATCGAAGCCACGCGCATCATCACCACCACGTATCCCGACACGTTCGTCGTTCTCGTGTCGACCTACACCGAGGCCGACATGCCGCCCGCCGCTCGGACGTGTGGGGCGGCGACCTATGTGAACAAGGACGAGCTCTCGCCCCGTGCGCTTCGTCGTCTGTGGGAGGCCGGCGGCGACCCCAACTGGCGCGGCTCGCCCTGACGGCCATGAGCGCCGTCGTTTGGTGGGTGCGTTCTCGCTGTCGAACGTGAGCCGAACTACGTTGTATGCTGGCATACATGCAGCGGACGACCGTTAAACTGCCAGACGAACTCGATGCGCGCCTTCGTCACGAGGCCGCACGACGAGGGCGCACGGTGTCAGAACTGACCCGTGAAGCCATCGAGAATCTGCTTGGAGCCCAACACGGCAAACGACGACTTCTCGCCGCGGGTGAAGGTGCAAGCGGTCGCGACGACATTTCGGAACGAATTGAGGAGATCCTTGCCGTCGAGGTCCAACCATCGCACTGATCGTTGACGCCGGGCCCCTCTACGCGTATGTCGATCGCGATGATCGGCACCATGCCGCCAGCTTGGAGTTACTCGAGACGCACCCTGGGCCGCTCATCGTGCCGACACTGGTCATCACCGAGGTCACCTATCTCGTGGGCACACGCCTCGGCGCGGATGCAGAAGTGCGGTTCCTCGGCGACCTCGCTGCCGGCAACCTTCTTGCGGAACCGGTCGCGGCCAGCGACTGGATGCGAATGGCTGAACTCGTTGCGACGTATCGCAGTCTCCCGCTCGGAACGGCCGACGCATCGGTGATCGCGACAGCCGAACGACTTGGAATCCGAAACATCGCAACGCTCGATCGCCGACACTTCACCGTCGTGCGATCACGGCTCGGCGACCTCAAGCTTGTGCCCTGAACCGGTCTGACGCCGCACTAACCGGCGCCTTTGGTGGCGTTGCGTAGGCGCTGGCGGGCATCGACCGATTCCGCCACCGGTACCAGTCGGCTGACCTTGCCCAGGCCGCGGCTGGGTGTGTTGGTGTAGATGGCCTCGTACTCGCTGTCGCGCACGAGGAAGGTCTCGTGCCAGATGCCGCTGCGGTCGTTCGTGCCGAGCCGCTTGAAATAGTTGCGCCACACGGCGAGGTGCGGGTCGTTCTTGTCCTTCGCGAACGCTTCCAGTTCTTCGAACGAGCGCCAATACTGCACGTTGACGAAGCCCATCGACTGGTAGCCGAGCAACCCCTTCTCCGGGTGTTCGACGAGGTACTGCAGCATGTGGTTCATCCCTCGCCGCCCACCGAAGTCGATCAGCGACTTGAACAACTACCACTTCGAGTTGACCGTGCGCCGATGATGAACACCACGAAGTCGCCCTCGATCTCGGCAGTCCAGCGTCCCTGATTGATCGTTGCCATATCGCCCCCATGCTGGTCGAGAAGACCGACCGTTCGGCGGCTCGGGGACTCACACCATCATCGCGCCAGTGGAAGGGAGCCGTGGACGGTGGTACCCGCGCCGGGTTCGCTCATCACCTGCAACGTGCCACCGAACGAGCCCATACGGTCGCGCATGTTGATGAACCCATGGCCACTCTCGGCGCCGCTGGCGGCGTCGAACCCGGGGCCGTCGTCGACGACCTCCCAGTGCAAGCTGGTCTCGTCCTCCCACACCTTCATCATTGCGCTGGCGGCCTCACCGGCGTGCTTGCCCGCGTTCTGAAGTGCCTCCATGCAACAGAAGTAGACGGCGGCCTCCACATCCTGTTCGTGACGGCCGACGGTGATCTCGGTGCCGGTGGGAAGCGCGGCGCGGGCGGCGGCGGCCGGCAGCGCTTCACCCAACCCTCCCGACATCAGCAGCGGCGGGAAGATGCCATGGGCCAGTGCCCGCAACTCGACGATGGCCTGTTGTAGGTCGCCGCGTATCTCGTCGATCATCGCCTCGGCGTCGGCCGGATCGTCGACGACCGAGTCCTTCGCCAGCCGCAACTTCACCGCCAGCGCAACGAGGTGCTGTTGCGCACCATCGTGCAGGTTCCTCTCCAGCTTGCGGCGTTCCGCGTCGCCGGCGGCGACGATGCGAGCACGCGACGCACGTAGCTCTTCGTTTGCGTCACGCAGTTCGTCGAGCGACGCTTGTAGGGCGGTATCGAGCTGCACGTTGTGCAGCGCGAGACCCACCTGGCGGGCCAGCTCGGTGAGCACGCGGTCGTCCTCCTCGGTGAAGGCGGCGCGGTCGACGGGGCGCTCACACACGATGAGGCCGAGCAGTTCGCCGCTGTGAGCTATGGGTGCGACGCGGACCACGGCGCCCTCGGTGTCGGCGAGGCCTGGCAGCCAGATGTCGAGCCACGTGCCGCCGGAAACGCCGGCCCGACTGACGACGGTGCGTTCCTTGTCGTCGACGGTGTACGGCTGTACTCGACGGTGCGGCACCATTGCCGCCACCTCGTAGTGGCCGTCGGCTCCGGTCCAGATCTGTGCGCTGCTCAGCTGCATGGACTTGCGCAGAGTTTCGGCAAGTTGCAGCAGCAGTTCGTCGAGCGGGATTGCGCGAGTGAGGCGCGAGCCCCACGTGCGTATCGCTTCGTCGGGGGAGACCCGCTCGCCGTACACGACCCGGTTGGCGCGCTCGGTGAGCCATCCGAGCGCAGGTTGGTACGCCAGTGCGGCGCCGGCCGCGGCAAGCATCGACAGCAACAGCAGCGAACGCTCGCTGCCATCGGGTTTGCGTCCGAACGCAGCCAGCGCCAGTACGTAGGCCACAACGATCAGAGCGGTGAGACCCACCAACGACACGGTGTGCGTGAGCAACCTGTCCACTCTGGCCAACATGCGCGGCACCGTGCCGGCAGCGATGGCAAGCGGGATCAGGCCGGTGGCGGCGAGTGAGATCTCGGCCTCGTGATGGGGCCAGTCGGCGATCAGCGACAACGCCACCGACACGAGGGCAATCTCGGCGGCCACCACCGCAGCCCACCCGATCCACTGCATGCGTCGTTGGTCGACTATTCCTGCTGCGCGATAGTTGCTGTGTGCTGTCGGCCCTGAAGCGAGTGCAGCGGCCCACAGCACAGCGACCGGCCACACGGCCACCGAACCGCGGTCGGCCGTCAGCGCCAGCCCCGTTGCGGCTGCGACCACATACCCGCCCAGCACGACGCGACGGTGCCCGGGGCGGGCCGGGTGGCCGTCGGGCAGTGTCAACAACAGACGGAACACGAGCGCGGGGGTGATGCTGACGGCGAGTCGCACGCCGGCGTCGGCGAGCAGAGCGCCGGCACCGACTGGCCGGCGGTGAACATTGATACTCCACGCGAGCGCGCCGAGAGCGGTGGCCACAGTGAGTGCCTGCACGATCCCAGCCGCAGGGCAGCGGTGCCGGATTGTCAGCAGGATGCCAGCGAGGGCCCATAGAAGGGCCAGCGACCCCAATACCACCAGCATCACCGAGGCCTGTCGTCCGGCGACGGCCAGCGCAGCGACGGCCGCGGTTACGCCCAGCGCGCAGGAAGCGAGGCCCACGGTGGCGCCACGTGAGCGGGCAGGCGCTGCGGTCGCCCTCGCCTTGCGGACCGGAAGCACGTCGATGTTCATCCGGACCTCCCGACTGCCAAACTTGTCAGCGTCATTTGCTCAGCCCTCGACGGACCGGTAGCCGTCGTCGACGACGCGGCCGTCCTTCATGTGAACGATGCGTTGAGCGGCGTCGGCCACCGGCTGGTCGTGGGTGACGAGGAGGATCGTCTGGCCGCCGGAGTGCAGCCGGGTGAACAGCTCCAGCACCTCCTCACCGCCTTCGGAGTCGAGCGCCCCGGTGGGTTCGTCGGCGAGCAGCAGGGTGGGCTCGTTGGCCAGCGCCCGGGCGATGGCGAGGCGCTGGCGCTGGCCACCTGACAGCGCAGTTGGTGATTGTTTGGCCTTGTCGCCGATGCCCAGCAGGTCGAGCAGGTCGCGTGCTCGCGTCTCGGCCGGGCGCCGCTTTCTCCCGGCGATGAGTGCCGGCATCATCACGTTCTCCAGCGAGGTCATGCCTTCCAACAGGTTGAAGAACTGGAACACGATGCCAATGTGCTGGCGGCGCATCAGTGCCAGTGCGCTTTCCGTCTTGCCGACCAGGCCGACTCCGGCCACGGACACCTCGCCCTCGTCGGGCGTCTCCAGGCCGGCGACGATGTTGAGCAGCGTCGACTTTCCACAGCCCGACGGGCCCATCACTGCGACGAACTCGCTGCGGGTGATGGCGAGGTTCGCCCCGCGCAGCGCCCGAACGGGTGCGGTCTCCTGTTCGAACGTGCGGAACACCTCCCGTGCATCGACGACGAGGTCGCTGCTCACATCGGTGTTGGCGGTCTCGGCTTCGCTGACGGTCATGATGCTGCCTCCTGAATGCGTGCTGGCTGGCTGGGCGCGGGTACGGGTGCAGTCCCGTTCTGCTGAGCTGGCGCGATCTTGCGCGCCCGGACGGGGTTGGAGCGTCCTTTGACGAGGTGCTCGCCGAGGTCCTCGGCATCGGGCTTCGTGGAGAGCTGTTCCCAGGTGATGTCGCTGACTACGATCTCCCCGTCGGTGGCGAACTGCTGCAGTCGTTGGCACAGGTTCACCGCGTCGCCGACGACGGTGTACTCCAACCGTTCCTCGGAGCCGAGCAGGGCGGCGGCCACGTCGCCCGAGGAGAGACCGATGCCCAAGGGGAACGGTTCCAGCCCTTCGGCGATCCATTCCACGTTCACAGCCAGCTGTGCGGCATGCATGGCTGCCGCCGCTTTCAGGGCTCGGTCGGCGTGATCCCGCGACGGTTCCGGTGCCCCGAACACCGCCATCACGGCATCACCGACGTACTGCATCACCGTTCCTCCTACATCGAGAATGGCACGGTTCATCTCGGCTCGGTGACGATTCAGCTGTTGGGCCAGCTTCGACGGGTCGGTGTGCTCGCTGATCGTGGTGTAGCCACGGATGTCACTCATCAGTACGGTGACGTTCAGCTGCTCGGAGTCGCCCGCATGCGCGCCGCGCGCGCGGATCCGGTCAGCCACACCGGTGGGCAGCAATCTCGACAGTGATTCGCCCTGCTCCTCGCGGGAGATGATCGCAGTGTGCATGCGCTTGAGCCGATCGAGTGCCCCGGCTGTTCCAGCAGACACGCCCTCGGCGAGTCGCAGGAACAAACCCTCCACGCGTGCTTCCACCGCACCGGGTGTGGACTTCGTCGCCACCGCGATCGCCTTGATCGGCTTGCCTTCGGCCACCATCTCCAGCAATGCGTCATCATCAGCATCGAGACCACCGGTACGTCGCACTGGATTCATCAGCGCGCTCACCACCACCGGGTCGAGCATCGAGCCACCCGAGGCCACCTCGCGGATCGCCCGGGCGAGCTGGTCGCCTTCGGCGATGCGGTCCTTCAAGAGGTAGGCGTAGCCAGCAGCGCCCTCGGACAGCAGGGCGATCGCATAGTCCGGGTCGTCGTACTGGCTGAGGATCACGATGCCGGTGCCGGGGTGGCGCTTGCGGATGATCTTGCAGGCCTCGATGCCTTCACGATGGAAGTTGGGGGGCATACGGATGTCGCTGACGACCACGTTTGGCGCAGCTGCTTCGGCGCCGGAGACGAGACCCTCGAAGTCCTCCGCCTCACCCACGATCTCGAGGTCGTGCTGGCGCAACAGCATCGCCTTCACGCCTTCACGGATGAAGACGCTGTCGTCGGCGATGAACACCGTGATGGCTCCCATGTCGAGAATTCAACTCCGCCCCAGGTTGTCGGGCGAGGGCGTGGCCTTGTGTGCGCGGGGGGATGCCAGCCACACCCTCGGATGCCGGTCAGCGCCCTGGCCGTGCCCGTCTGATGGGCGCACGATCCGAAATGCAAGCGACTCGAACGCAAGCCGGCCGAACGCGAGCCGTTCGAATGCGAGCCGTTCGAAGTGAGTTCGAAATGAAAGGGAGAAGACCATGAGGATCGAGCGCAGCGTCACCACCGTGTCCTGGATTCCCAGCGACCTGCTGGAAGGCATGGGGAAAATGGCCACCCGGATGAAGATGGCCCACCACGACCCGCCGCCGCCCGACTCGCTCGGTCCCGATGTGCCTGCGGTCATCTACGACCTACGGGTGAACGACCGTTTCCGGTTCGCCAACCAGCTGCGCGCCTTCGTCGAGGTCGACGATCGCGAAAGCATCATCGGGCACGGCTACTGCGGCGGCGGGTTCATCGGGGCCACCACCGTGGGCCTCGGGGTCGGGTCGATCACCATCCCAGCCGTGCAGCTCGACGACCTGCAGCGCGAACCAGAGGTGGGGGACACCTGGGTGCGGTTCACCCAAACAGTGGGCGGCCGCACCGGCGCGCCGATGCCTCGTGCGGTGAACCACCCGCCGTTCATCCAGTACCACGCGCCGATCGTGTGGACGACCCTCGAGCTCACGATTCACACCGACGGCAGCCACCAGGCCGCCATGGTGGGGGCGTCGGGCTTTCCGCGCCACTGGCTGTTCGACCACTCAGGGGCACTGGTCGCGAAGAGCAGCGTGGCCGAATACAAGAAGTGGATGAACGACTCGTTCGGTCGCCGGACCCCGTGGGGTGATGAGGATTCGCCGGCACTCGTCACCGAGGTGGAGACGCTGCTGGAGCGCGAACTGCAGGGCGCCATCATGCGCGGCGGCAAGAAGCCCGACGTGCGCCGCATCAAGGAGGGCAAGGCGCTGGTGGAACAGGGCTCTGTGAGCGACGAGTTGTTCCTGTTGCTCAATGGTGTGCTCGTGGTGGAGGTGGACGGCGAGCAGCTGGCGGAGGTGGGCCCTGGTTCCGTGCTCGGAGAGCGAGCGGTGCTCGAGGGAGGCGCCCGCACAGCCACGCTACGGGCCGTCAGCGAGTGCAAGGTGGCCGTAGTACCCGCCGACCGAATCGACCTCGATCGCCTGTCCGCGTTGGCAGGCGGACATCGACGTGAAGCCACTGGTTGAGACATATGCGTGAGCGACGCGAAGGTGACACGATCTGTCCGTGACGAAGAAACGATACGACGCGGTAGTGATCGGTGCCGGCCCTAACGGCCTGTCGGCCGCCGTGCGGTTGGCGGCAGCGGGGCGGTCGGTGCTGGTGCTGGAAGCCGCCGCCACCATCGGTGGCGGCACCCGTTCTGCCGAATTGACGCTGCCCGGGTACGTGCACGACGTGTGTGCGGCCGTGCATGCGTTGGGTGTGGACGCGCCGCCGCTGTCGTTGGATCAGCTCGGACCACATGGGTTGCGCTGGGCGCTCCCGGAGATCCCGCTCGCCCATCCCCTCGATGGCGGGCGCGCCGGCGTGCTGCACCGCAGCGTCGACGACACCGTGGCCGGGCTGGGCGTTGATGGTCGCGCCTGGCGGCGGCTGATGAACCCGTTGGTCGAGCACTGGTCGGAGATGCTGCCCCAGTTGCTCGGGCCAGTGCTGACGGTTCCCCGCCACCCCGTGGCCATGGCTCGCTTCGGCATGCGGGCAGTGCTGCCCGCCACGTGGGCAGCCCGTCGTTTCTACACCGACGAGGCCGCCGCACTGTTCGGTGGGTGCGCGGCGCATGCGATGTTGCCGCTCACCCGCCCGCTCACCACCGCCTTCGGGATGATGCTGGCCGCTTCCGCCCACGCCGGCGGCTGGCCGGTGGCAGTCGGCGGTTCGCAGTCGGTGGCCGACGCGCTGGCGGCGCAACTGCTCGCGCTCGGCGGTGAGATCCGCACCGGTGTGATGGTTCGATCGCTGTCCGAACTGCCGCCACACCGGGCCGTGCTGTTCGACACCAACCCGGCACAGCTCGCCTCCATTGCGGGCGATGCACTTCCGGCTCGCTACCGCGATCGGCTGCGCCGCTTCCGTCACGGCCCAGGTGCATTCAAGATCGACTACGCCCTCGACGGTCCGGTGCCATGGCAGAACGAGTCTTGCCGAAAGGCCGGAACGGTGCATGTCGTCGGTTCCTTCGCCGAACTGGTCGCCGCCGAGGCGGCCGTGACGGCCGGTCAGACGCCTGCCCGCCCATTGGTGCTGGTCGTGCAGGCGTCGTTGTTCGATCAGACCCGGGCTCCCTCCGGTAAGCACACGCTGTGGGCCTACGCCCATGTACCGCACGGGTACACGGGCGACGCCACCGCTGCGATCGAGGACCAGATCGAACGCTTCGCACCGGGCTTCCGTGACTTGGTGCTGGCGCGGCACACTCGTACGCCCGCCGACCTCCACGCCGACAACCCCAACTACGTCGGCGGCGACATCGCCGGCGGCGCGCACAGCGGCATGCAGTTGGTGTTCCGGCCCACGCTCGCCTTGCGTTCGTACGTGACGCCGAACCCATCGTTGATCCTGTGTTCGGCCTCCGCGCCGCCCGGCGCCGGTGTTCACGGCATGTGTGGCTGGCACGCCGCGGATCGGGCCCTTGCCGGCCCCTTGCGTCGCTGACTATCCACCCACGCACCACGCCGAGAACCCGAAGGTCGCGCGCCAACCCATTCGGCCAGAGGCCAACTCGGGTTGCATCCGCTGGGCGGGAGCGACGTGGCCGCACCTGCTGTTCCTGTCGCGGTTGCACGATGATCTTTAGTGGTGAGGGCCGCGACAGGTATGCCGGAACTACGTCGTGTGTTCGGCCGTCGGTTACGGTGAGAGCACAGATCGGTTGCGCAGCTCCGGGCCCCGGCAGCGCGTCGGATCACGTCGCAAGAAGCCGAGGGAGTTCGAGATGACCAGTCAGTCAGCGCAGGCACGAGCATGATGTCCGATTCCGGTGACGCACAGTTCGGTGCCGAGCAACTCGACGAGGAGGTCACGGGTCTGGAAGACCCGGTGACCAGCGACGAGGTGCGCCCCGACTACCCGCCCGACCACCTGGAAGGCGTGCCGTTCGCCGACGCGGACGTCACGGATGAGTCGTTCGAAGACCGGCTTGCACAGGAAGAGCCTGAGCAGTTCCCCGAGCCCTAGTCACGAAGGGCGGGTGGTTCATGCGGCGGCAGGGTCGTGGATCTTGACAGCGGTCTCCCCGTTTGTAGTGATTGCTGTAAACGGAACATGGTCGCAGCGACCGTTACAGTCGACGCCGTGGGGTGCCGGCACACCAGAGAAGAAATCCTCGACGGCGCTTTGCTCGCCGCGATCGATGATGGTCTCAGCCAACTCACGTTCGGCAGGTTCGCCAAACGGTTGGGGATCAGTGACCGCATCGTCGTGTACTACTTCCCGACCAAGCTCGACCTCGTCAATGAGGTCGTCGTTGCGATGGGTCTACGGCTCCAGTTGACGCTCGCCGAGGCCTTCGCCACCCCCGCCGGCAACCATCTCGAGATGGTTGTCCGGGCCTGGCCGCTGGTGGCGACGCCCGACACCGACCGCATCTTCGCGCTGTTCTTCGAAGCGAACGGCCTCGCCGCGATCGGGCGGGAACCCTACGCAAGTGTCGTGCCGGCCCTCGTCGAGGGTTGGATCGATAGCCGAGACCGCGGTCGCGATCATCGACGGGCTCCTGCTCCTGCGACTCCTTGCCGGACCCGACGCGGCGAACCGGGCCGCTGCCACCATTGGTGCAACACGCAGCCGTTGAGTCAGAGCAGGCGGAGCTCGCGGGCGGCCTGCACGGCGGCTTGGCGGTTGGTGACTGCGAGCTTGCGATAGATCGCGCTGCACTGGGTCTTCACCGTGTTCGGTGACACGTACAGCTCGCGTGCAATCTCCGGGAGAGAAAACGCGGACGGCAGGTAGCGGAGCACCGCCATCTCCCGTCCGGAGAGTTGCTCGACCAGCCCGGCCGTGGCTGCGGACCTTGGTTGGGTCACCCGATGCTTGGCCGAAACACGCTCCAGTAGTGGATGATTGATGCCAGGGTCAGGGCACTGCCTGATCAGCCGGTGCGCCTCGTCCAGCAGCTCGCGCCCGCGGTCCGCTCCATTCTGGAGCAAGACGTCGCCGGCGATGGTCAGCACGAACACCACTCCCAGCATCGTGGTCGCTCGACGCGCGAGCACGACAGCGTGCTCGGCCTTTGCTGTCGCGTCGGACGAACCTGTCGTCGCCAGGATGGCAACTGCCGGCGCGATGCCGTGGTACTCGCCGAGGCCGGAGAACGTCGCGAAGTCGAGTGCACGTTGTGCCGCAATGCGGGCCGCCTCGCGGCTCGCGCTGTGGAACTCGACGACCGCAGCGGCCACCAGTGCCATGGCATGCGCCGTGACCCGTTTCTCGACCTGGGTGCGCTCGAACGCAACGGCAAGAGTCGTTCGAGCCTCCTCTGGCAAGCCGGCCCAAGCGAATGCGGCCCCGACCGCGGTTGTCAGTTCGCTGGGACGCGCCTCGATGTCGCCAGCGGCGACCACTTCCCGCGCGCCGTCGAGCGCGATGCCGACGTCGCCCTTGCCCAGCGCGAGATTGATGCGCAACGGCATGGTGCGCATCGGGTCCAGGTCTGCCGGCAGCGTCGCCGTCGCCCGATCCAGGAGATGCCGGGCTTCCTCGTAGCGGCCCGTCAAGTAGTGGTCCCAACCGGAGAGCAACGAGCAGAGTGCATCGAGCTCGCCGTCACTTGCCAGCCGCCCGAGGATCTTGCGCAGTGTCCGCAGCTGGCCACTGCCAAGAAGGTCGGGGCCGACCAACCGCATCAGGAACATGGCCTGTTCGCGGTCGCCTGCGGCCAGGAGGTGGTCGACGGCGGCGGCCGGGTAGCCGGACGTTTCGAACCAGGCGGCCGCACGCCGGTTCAGATCAGGCAGCCGATCCGGGATCGAGCGCCGCGCTTCGAGCAGCAGCATGTCGCGGAACAGGTGGTGGTACCGGTACCACTCGCCTGTCGTGTCGAGCCGGATGACGAACTGGTTGCTGGTGGCGAGGCCGTCGAGCCAGCGCGCGCCGTCAGTCGAGCCGGTGACCGAATCGAGTAGCGGACCCGACAGCCTGTGCAGCACGGCTGCCTCGACCATCCGGCGCCGCTCGTCCTCGTCGAGCACCGCGAGCAGTTCGTCGGTGAGGTAGCTGGCGACGAGCTGATCATCACCGCGAAAGGTCTGGACGAAACGATCAGTGTCGGTGGTGCGTTCCAATGACAACCCGGCCAGCACGAGTCCCGCGGCCCAACCTTCGGTGCGCTCGCACAGATCGTCGAGCCGCCGGCCGTCCAGTCGTTCGGCGGAGGCGCCCAACAGAGCGGCGGCCTCGATGGAGTCGAACCGGAGATCGGCTGCGCGGATCTCGCGAACGCGCCCGCGCACCCGCATCCGTCCCAGCCGGAATGGAGGGTCAGCGCGGGTGACCAGCACGACCATGAGCTGCGGTGGGCACAGGTCGATCAGACGCTCCATGCCCCGGTGCACCGCAGGATCGTCGATGAGGTGGTAGTCGTCGAGCACCACGACGAGCCGATTCGGCAGGGATGAGAGCTCGTTGACGAGTGCCGGCACGATGACCTGTCCGGACCCGAGCGAGCCGACCACCAGCGGTTCCAAGTGGGCAGCGACGTCAGGGTTGACGCGGCCCAGTGCCGCGGTGAACGACACCCAGAAGCGGGCCGGGTCGGCGTCGGACTCGTCCAGTTGCAACCACGCCACCGAACCAGGGTGAGCCTCTGCCCACCCTGCGACGAGCGTCGACTTGCCCGAGCCGGCCGGCGCGCTGAGCAGCACGAGCGGCACGTCGGCAGCGTCGGCCGCATCCAAGACAGCGTCGAGGCGGGCGCGGTCCACCAGGCGCGCCGGGGGCACCGGCGGCCGCAGCTTGGTGGCCGCCAGGTTGCTGCTCGACCAGTCGGCCACCAGGCGAACATAGCGGGCGTTCACCCGGGTGAATCGCCAACTGAGGTGAAGCCGATTCACCTGCCCTGGTGTGACAGTTCTGACATGCCCGACGTACACACCCACGAGATCGTGCTCCGAGGCCGACTCGGCGGCCGCTTGCTCGGTCCCTTCCTCGATGACTTCACCGTCGACCACGACGAGGCCGGTCTCACCCGGCTCGTCGGCACCGTCCGTGATTCCTCGCACCTGCACGGCCTCGTGGCCTACCTGGCATCGATCAACGCCGAGTTGATCTCCATCACCCCGGTCACTTCGACCCACAACACAAGGAGCACCTCATGATCACGGTTTCCCACCTCACGAAGTCATACGGCCGAAGCACCGTCGTCGACGACCTGTCATTCGAGCTCACCGCCGGGCACATCACCGGCTTCGTCGGCCCGAATGGTGCCGGCAAGTCGACCACGATGCGCATGATGGTCGGCCTCGCCCGACCCGACGCCGGCGAAGTCACCTACAACGGCTCGAACTACGCCGACCTTCGTGACCCAGCCCGTACCGTGGGTGTGGTTCTCGATGCCAGGGCCATGCATCCCGGTCGCTCGGCCCGCAATCATCTCCGAGCGATGGCGGCGATCAGCTTGGTACACAAAGCTCGTGTCGACGAGGTGCTGCACTTGGTCGGCCTCGACACTGCCGCCGGCCAACGAGTGGGCGGCTTCTCGCTCGGCATGCGCCAGCGCCTCGCCATCGCCGGTGCCCTGCTCGGTGACCCGGAGGTGCTGATGCTCGACGAGCCGGCGAACGGCCTCGACCCCGACGGCATCCGCTGGCTGCGCACGATGCTCACCGACTTCGCCAAGGACGGCGGCACGGTGTTCGTCTCCAGTCACTTCATCGCCGAGCTCGCAGCGTTTGCCGACGACCTTGTCGTCGTCGGCAATGGCCGCCTCATCACCGCCGAGCCCCTGGTCACGACCCTCGACCGTGACCGCTCGCGCAGCCTCGAAGACATCCTCCTCGATCTCACCCGCGACGCCGCCCGCTACGCCGCCGCCTGATCCACCACCAACCCCGAAAAGGAACTCCAATGAACGCCACCATCACCACTGCTGTCCGTGCCACCTCCGCCCCGTCACCGATCGTCCGCGATCTGCGTGCGGCCATTCGCAGCGAGTGGATCAAACTCCGCTCGGTCCGCGCCACGCCGATCTTCGTCGGCCTCGTCAGCGTCATCGGCGTCGGCATGTCGCTGATCCTCGGCAAGGCGGTCAAGACCGACCCGTACGATCATCTGCCGTTCACGATCGGCAACACCTTCCTCGTTTCCAGTTGGCTGACGACACTGTTCGCCGTCGTCGCCGGCACCCTGCTGTTCACCTCCGAAGTGCAGCACGGCACGCTCGCCGGCGCACTCACTGCCCGTCCGTCGAAGGCGATCATCGTCGGCGCGAAGGTGCTCATCGCGGCCGTCCTCGGGTTCGCCATGGGCGCACTTGGCATCATCGGCGGACTCGTCGGCGCCGTCGCCAGTGGTATGGATACCGGCGACGTCTCGGGGGCAGCGGCGGGTGTGGCCTGGGCGCTGTTGCTGACCACGCTCGCTGCGGTACTCGGCCTCGGCGTCGGTCTGATCGTGCGCCACAGTGCTGCCGCAGTGACCACCGTGCTCATCTGGGCACTTGCCGTCGAGACTCTGGTAAGCAGCATCCTGTCCGCCAACGTCTCTCGGCTGCTGCCATTCTCGACCGCTCACGCCCTGCTGGGCACACGTTCTGTCGCTGACACGCCCGAGACCCTTGCTGCTGCCTTGTCCAACGTGGGCAATGCGGCGGTTTTCGGTTGCTGGGCCACCGCCGCCGTAGCAATCGGTACAGCCCTACTGATTCGGCAGGACTCGTGATGGCTCGCTTCGCAGCCTTCCAGAACCGCAACTTCCGCCGGTACTTCATCGGTCAGGTGATCTCGAGCGTCGGAACCTGGCTGCAGGCCCTGGCGGTCACCTGGCTGGTGCTGGACCTCACCGGCCGCAGCGATCGTCTCGGTATTGCCGTTGCCCTGCAGTTCCTGCCGCTGCTCCTGCTCGGTGCGCCGGCAGGAGTGCTCGCCGACAGAGTCGACAACCGCCGGCTGCTGCTGGTGACGTCGACCGTGTCGGCCCTACTTGCCTTGATCTTCGGTCTCGTCGTGTCCTCGGGAACTGCGAACCTCGGGGTTATCTACGGCCTGACACTGCTGTCCGGTCTGGTGCTGGCGGTGGAACGTCCAGCGATGCAAGCACTCCTGTTTCAGCTCGTGGGGCGTGAGACACTGCCCAGCGCCGTAGCCGCCAACAGCACCATCGTGGGGGTGTCGCGACTCGTCGGTCCGGCGCTTGGCGGTGCAATGATCGCCATCAGCGGCGTTGCCTCCTGCTTCTACGCAAACGCTGTGTCCTATGGAGCGGTCATCGTTGCCCTGGCAAGCATCAGCCGCCACCAGATGGTTGCTCGACCGACCAGCCCTCGGGCCCGAGGAAACCTGCGTGCGGCGGTCGCCCATGTACGCCACCGTCCCGATGTCCGCCGGCCGCTCATCGTGATGGCGGTCGTAGGGCTCGTGGCCCTCAACTTCCAGACCACCATCCCCTCGATGGTGCGGTTCGGGTTCGATCGCGGAGCGGGCGCTGTCGGAACCGCGATGAGCGTCAGCGCCATCGGATCGATCCTCGGTGGTATCTATGCCGCTGGCATCACGCCGAACTCGCGCCGCACGCTCGCGTTGGCCCTCGTCGGCTTCAGCGCGACGCTGCTCGTGTTCGCTGCTGCACCCAGTTATCTGGCCTTCGTGTTGCTGGGCATCCCGCTTGGCTTCGCCTCGGCCTGCTTCCAGTCGATCAACACCGTCGCCGTGCAACAGGCGACCGAGCCGTCCATGCAGGGCCGGGTCATGGCGTTGCATCAGATGGCCCTGTACGGCAGCACGCCGATCGGAGCGCTGGCGATGGGTTGGGTCATTCAGGCGACCTCGCCTCGAGTGCCATTCGTACTCGGCGGCCTTGCGGCCTTGTCGTGCGCAGTGGCGTTGGTATGGGCGGCAAGTCGGTCAGCGGCAGCTGAAACCGACACAACGGAGACCGGCGAGACTTCGTTGGTGATCAGCGACGCCAGAACAGGTGGTGTGTCACTCCGCTAAGACGCCCCACCAACCAGTCCAGTCGAAATCGTCCCACGGGCCCCGGTGAGGGCCGAACTTCTTGCGGTCCATGATCTCGGCGCCGATGTTGCGCGAGAAGTCGCGGGTGAAGTAGTCGTCGAGCCCGCGCGAGCCGCCCGGTTCCGTTCGGTTGGGCCAACTCGTCGTCGCCCCGGCCTACGAGGCAAGTACGGCCGGATCAGCATGACCAAAGGGTCGCTCGAGGCTCTGGCCTTCGCCTGAACCGAACCCGTCCTTCGAAATGCAGAAGTTCTGTATGCGCAGCAGCTGTGAATCACGGAGCCTCCGCCGGCGCTGCCAGGCCGAGGCCGGCGTACTGCGACTGTGCCACGGCGAAGGCCTCCCTATCCCATGGCAATGGGTGGCCGGCGAGGCACGGCTCGAGGCGGGAGAGCGACGCGTGCAGGCCAACCACGTAGCAGCTGTTGGTCGCGCCGCCGACGTCTGGCACTACGTGGCTGAGCCGCAGTACGCAGCCGGTGTCCACCGGCTCGAGTTCCAACGCATGGTCAAGCCTGCATCGAGGTGGGTGGGTTCCAACAGCATCGGTGGCTCGACCCGAGTGATCGTGCACGTGATCGTCATCGCTTCATCACCGCGTCCGGCGAACACCATGTGGCCGCCCTCGCGTAGGTCGACGGTGACCTCGGCGTCGAACGGCAACCACCAGTCGGCCAGGCGCACCGGGTTGGTGACTGCATCCCACACGTCACGGATCGGGTACGGAAGGTGGCGTTCGAATCGGATGACTCCGCCATCGTCGGTGCGTTCCAGGGTGCCGTCGGAGGTGGGGCGGGGGAGGTCGCTCATCGGCGTTCCTTTGTGCTCGAGGGAATTGGTTGCGATGTACGTTGCAGGTGCTGCTCCAGCGAGTCGAGTCGCGCGCTCCACTCCGTTCGGTAGGGCTCGAGCCACGCGTCCAGCTCCATCAGCGGTTCGGGTCGTAGTCGGTACAGGCGACGCTGGGCGTCGTGTCGTACCTCCACCAGCCCGGCATCGCGAAGCACCTTCAGGTGGCGAGACACTCCCGGCTGGTTCATCCCGACCTTCTCGACCAGCTCGTTGACCGAGCGCTCGCCCTCGCGCACGGCATCGAGAATGCGCCGTCGCGTGGGCTCGGCGATCACTTCCAGGACAGCGGGCATTTCAGTAACATACACTTCAACATATATAAGCGTAAGCATATGATAGGCGCACGGCACGAGCATGCCAATCGAAACTTTCAAGAAACAAGTCGCCGCTCGACCGGATGTTCGGCTCCGATTGGTGGACAATGGGTCGATGAAAAAGCCTGTCGGAAGGTTCCGCAGTTGCGCAGGGCTCACTTCTGGCGCGCACCGTCGCGCGCTGGCCGGTGTGGTTCTGCTCGTCTCGTTGGCGGCGTGCGGTGGCACATCATCGACGGCGAGCGAGGCGACCCTCGGCGAGGGCTCGACCAGCGCCCCTGTCGTGGCGCAGATCACCGAACCACCATCGAACGCAAGTGAGACCACCGTCGTAGCGGGAACCCCTGCCGAGTTCCCCAAGGTTCCCGAACTGTTGCAGTTCACCGCACCACTGGTAGGCGGTGGCGAGTTCAACGGTGCTGATCGCGCAGGGCAAGCGACGGCATTCTGGTTCTGGGCTCCCACTTGAAGCGTCTGCAACGCAGAAGCTGCTTCGGTCGAGGCAGCAGCACAAAAGTGGGTTGGCCAGGTCGACTTCGTCGGTGTCGCGTGGACGGGCGACGACGGTTCGTTCCAGAAATTCATCGACAAGTACTCGTTGTCGTTCCCCCAGATCAGCGATGACCCGGGAACCGTCTTTGCTCGCTTCGGCGTCCCGGCCCAACCAGCGTTCGTTGTTGTCGCCGCGAACGGTGACACCCAGGTCCTGCTCGGCGCAGTCGATGAAGCGAAGCTTCAGACCGTGCTGACGCAGGCCGCCGCGGGCTGAGTGGGCAGCCAGATTGGCTTGGCTTGAATGATTGCGCTCGAGGGCAATTTCGCATACAGCTTTCTGCTTGGGATGTTCGCAGCTGTCAACCCGTGTGGGTTCGTCATGCTGCCCGCGTACTTGATGTACTTCCTCGGGCTCGAGAGCCAGCGGAGCGATGCCGAGCCGCAGACGGCCAGCGTGCAACGGGCGCTCGTCGTCAGCCTGGCCACATCCGCCGGTTTCATCGCAGTGTTCCTGGTCGTCGGAACCATCTCGAGCCTCGTGACCCGCGGGATCCAGGACAACGCGAAGTATGTCTCTCTCGTGGTCGGCGTCGGACTCATCGTCGTGGGCATCATGATGCTGCGCGGTTGGAAGCCGCCGCTGACCACCGCCGGTGCCGGCGCCGGCCGCGAGCGCAAGCGCACCTTCGTCGGGATGTTTGCGTTCGGCGCTGCCTACGCCGTTGCCTCGATCGGATGCACGATCGGGTTCCTCGTGTCAGCGGTTTTCGGGTCATTCGCCGCAACGGGCTTCGTCAGCGGCGTGCTCAGCGTCACGCTCTACGGTGCCGGCATGGCGCTGGTCGTGACCGCGTTGACGATGACCCTCGCGGTCGCCAGCAGCGGGCTGCTGAGAGTCCTGCGCAACGGCCTGCGTTACATCGATCGCGCGGCTGGGGTCTTCATCATCCTGACGGGCGTGTATCTCACGTGGTACTGGTACGCCGCAATCACAGGCAGTGGGACCAATGCGATCACCGGTGCGGTCGAGAACTGGCAGAGCCAGCTGGTGACCTTCATGCAGCGCCAGGGGGTGTGGCGATTGGCGATCGTGCTCGGGTCGGCAGTTGCTGTCGGGCTCACGATCATGGCTGTCTCTCACCGTCGCAGATCAGACCGAGATCAGCAAACGCCCGACAACGAACAGATCTCGGTCTGAACTCAGAGCGAGCGAGTAGCCGGCGCCATGTAGAACCACACCGCCGACTTCGCACCCGATTCACGAATGGCATCCCGCGCTGCGAGCACGACGCGGCCAGTCTCGGTGTGTTCGAAGTACCAGTCCTCGAGCGCCCGTGGGCCGGGCAGCGGGCCGGTCACGAGATCGAGCGCAGCTTCTTCGTAGTAGGAACGGATGTCGTGGCACAGTGCGGTGGTGTTCCCACCTGGCAGCTCGGCGGTCCGCCAATCGGCGCCCTCGGCGATGGCAACGAGGCTGGCCACGGCTGCGGGCACTTCGGCGGCCTCGATCACTCGTCCGACTGACGAGACACCGCGCCGCTCCGCGACGCGGTCGTACGCACGGCGGATACCTCTGGCTTCATCGACGGCCGGCGGGAGCCCAGGGTCGAACCGTGGTGGCAGTGTGCACGACACCTGCTCCGCCTCGGATTCGATGACCACCGGGTGATCGACCAGCACCGGCCCCGACGGCGCGTCGAGCAGCGCAAAGGCATGGGCGAGCACATCGTGTTGGAACTCGGGATCGCCCGGTCGGCCGAGCGGTCGGCCCAGCGGGAACTCGCAGTGCAGGGCACGCGGTGGTGCCGTCTTGACCGTCATTGCGCGGACCGATGACAACACGACCGTCGCGATCCCTGCGGCCTCGAATACGTGGGCGAGCACACTCACGGTGCGCGTGCACAGCGGTCAAACGGGTGTCAACAGCACGACATCGACGCCGTCGGCACGCAGCGCAGCCGCAGCCGCCGGCCCACTGTCGAAACGGACAGTCGAGAGGTCGTCGGGTTGGTTGCCCGCGAATGACACATGACGCGGTGCCACTGCACCGATCACACCACGGGCGGCGAGCTCCTCCAGCCGGTCGATCGGATAGACGACGTTGAGATCCATCGCAAACGCTGAACGATCGAAGTTGGGGCTCCAGTGGCCGAGAATCAGGTCGCGCCGTGACCGATCGATGAGCCGGTAGCTCGTATCGCCGCCGTCGAAGGCGTTGGCCTCTGGCGTGTGCAAGGCCGCTGACGTGACGATCGCAACCGTCGACGACGCGAGCGTTGCGGGGGTCACGAACGCGGGCGAGTCGAACGTCGGGCCGGGCAGCGATGACGAATGGGCCCGCATTGCCTGATCACCGTTCATGTCGTCCTCCACAATCGTTGAACGCCGAGCTTGTCATGCCGGTCGCGCTGGCGGCGACACAAGCTGCTGCCCTCCTGCGGCGCCGAAGTGGTCGACTCGATGGCGGTCTTCCTGTGTGGCACCTTGCATGGGAGGAACCGCGCTCAGTCGAGTTCGGCGGCCGAGCGGTATGCCATCTCCACGATTCGTAGGGCGGTGAGGCCGACTTCGGCCGAGGCGATCGGGGTCTCGCCGGTGGCACAGCAGTGGGCGAAGTCGGCCATCTGGGCCTGGTACATCGGCAGTGAGCAGTGCTCGTAGCCCTCGGGTGGTGGTGCGGATGGCGTGAACTCGGGCCAGATACGGTCGTAACCGGCAGTGCCATAGACCTCGGTGTCGGCCTCGACGCCGTCGAGCCGGGGTTGCCACCAGCCGCATTCCACCACACTGCGTACGCCGTTGGACCACTCGATCACCACAACGCCATCGTCGTCGACCGCGTATGCCCCGTAGGCGGTGCCCAGCGAGGCGGTCACTCGCACCGGCTGCGGGTCACCAAGTAGGAAGCGCACCGTGTCGATGGCATGGATGCCCATGTCGATGAGCGCACCACCTCCGGCGAGTGCTGGGTCCGTGAACCATCCACTCGGACCCCATCCTGCGTGGATGCCGTACCCCCGAGTGCGCACCGGTCGTCCAACGCCGCCCGCTGCAATTCGGTCACGCATGGAAATCACCTCGTACCGATAGCGCCACATGTGCCCGACGAGCAGGGTGAGGCCGGCTGTCGACGCGGCAGCGGCGATCTCCTCGCCCTCGATCACCGTGATCGCCATCGGTTTGTCGAGAAGCACATGCTTGCCCGCGGCGAGCGCGGCCATTGCCTGCGGATGGTGCAGCACGTTCGGGGTGCCGATGACGACAGCGTCGACGTCGTTTGAAGTCACCGCGGCCTGCCAGTCGTCGGCGGAGCGACAGATGTGTGTGATCTCCAGCCCACAGGCAAGTGCGGCCTGCTCGTGCATCCGGCCGATGAAGCCGTGGCCCAGCAGTGCGAGTCGCAACGAACTACTCATCTGGCGTCGCCCACATGGTGACGATCTCGGAGGCGCGAGCCTGGATGCGGGCTGCGGCGCGGGCGACGTCGAGAACGTCCTCGCGATCGGCCAGCAGCAGTCGGTGCTGCAACCAGACCGTGCTGGCCGCGGCGTGCTCGGCACGCGGAAGGCTCAGCGTCGAGTAGTCGATGGTTGGCGCGTGCTCACGCAGCCGCGGTGCGAAGTTCCGGTTGCGGAACAGCGCCAGTTCGTTGAGCGATGGATAGGAGACGCCCATCGGGATGCCCTCGGCGCCGAGTGCCGCCTCGAACATCTGCAACGAAAGCCCAGCGAACTGGTCACTGTCGTAGTGGATCACGTAGCAGTAGTTGCCCTGAGTCGACATACGTGGGTCGCGCCGCGGGGTGCGCAGCCCGGGGATCTCGTCGAGCGCGCTGTTGAGCGCAATGGCATTGTCGTTGCGGATTCGGTTCTGCTCGGGGAAGCGGTCGAGCTGCGCTTGCAGCACGGCACCCTGCCACTCGGTCATCCGCAGGTTCGAACCGTAGGTTGCGTGATGGTAGAACCACATGTCCTTCACCCGACCGCAGTCCGCATACGCCCATGCTCGATCGCGGAGCTCCTCGTTGTTGCAGATCAACACCCCGCCCTCACCGGCAGTCATCAGCTTGGACCGTTGCATCGAGAAGCTGCCGAAGTCGCCCCACGAGCCGACGCCACGTCCTCGCCAGAACGTGCCGTGAGCATGGGCGCAGTCTTCGATGAGGCTCAACCCGCGGCGAGCGCACAGGTCGGTGAGCGCGTCGAGGTCGGCGGCCGCGCCCGCGACATGGACGGCAATGATCGCCTTGGTGCGTGGTGTGATTGCTGCTTCGGCGGCCGCGACATCGATGCACAACGTGTCGGGATCGATGTCGACCAGGACTGGGGAAGCGTTGACCGCGAGAACTGCCCCGGCGGACGCGACGAACGTCATCCCTGGAACGATCACTTCGTCACCGTCGCCCACATCGCATGCGACGAGCGCTGCCTCCAGGGTGTGCGTGCCGTTGGTGAGCGCCATCCCGAAGCGAGCACCATGGTAGGCGGCAAAGTTGGCCGCAAAGGTCGACGCGACATTGCCGTTGCCCTGCCACCACCCGCCCTCCTCGAGAACCTGCAGCAACCTGCCGCGCTCTCCTTCGTCCCACACCGGCCACGAGGGGTAGTCGGTACTGCGAACTGGCGTGCCGCCGAGAATGGCGGGTGTGTCGATGATGCTGGTCATACTGGCTCCAGAAGCGTTCGGGGATAGGTCGCTCCGTCGAGGGCGGCGTGGTCGCCGATGACGGTGAGATCTGGGTGATCGAAAAGGCTGCTGGCGGGCACCAGTGGCGACTTTCGTCGTGTCAACAGTGCAGCCACGGCCTCATTCTTGGCTACACCGGTGGCGATGAGAATGATCGAGCGCGCCTCGGCAATTGTTGCCAGACCCTGCGTGACCACCTGGTGCGGCACGTGGTCGAGACTGGTGAAGAATCGCGCGTTGTCGGCACGTGTGGCGTCGTGGAGGAAGCCGACGTGTGTCCTGCTCGCGATCGCTGTGCCCGGCTCGTTGAAGCCGATGTGTCCGTTGCGACCGATCCCGAGGATCTGCACGTCGACTCCGCCGAGATCGCACAGCAGCCGCTCGTAGCGTTCTGCAGCAAGGTCGAGATCTTCCGAGTCGACGTCGGGAGCGTGCACGTGGTGCTGGGGTAGACCGAGTGGCGCCGCCAGCTGGTCGATGATCACCGTGCGGTAGCGACGTGGATCTGCTGGGGTCAGCCCGACGTACTCGTCCAGCAAGCACAGCTGTACATCCTCTGGCAGTGACCGAGCGCGGACCAGTTCGCGGTATGTCAGCACGGGTGACGAGCCGGTGGCCACCCCGAGCACATGCGGTCTCCTCGCAGCGATCAACGTCGCAGCTGCGCGTGCCACCGTCTGTTCGTCGGCGCCGACCAGAACTCTCATCCGATCAGCTCGCGCGCAGTGCAGCGCGCACAGCATCGAGGACGCCGTCGTCGACGACCAAGTCGTTGGCCTGCGAGAACCACAGGCCCTGCTCATCCACGAATGAGGGCATCCGGCGCAACGATGCTTCGACCTCTTGCCAGGTGACGCCCAATTCGGTGAGGTCGGTGCGCATCTGTGCCAGCTCGGCGATTCGGCGCGGCCGGCCGGGATCATTGCCCTGCAGGGTGGACATGATGAGGACGCCCAACGTCACCAGTTCTCCGTGCATGATGGTGCGCCCGGTAACCTCCTCGAATGAGTAGGCGAAGAAGTGCTCGCTGCCCTCCTCGAAGCGGGCATGGCCGAGCGCATGGCAGCGCCAGCCGATGTCGCGATGGCATTCCATCAGCCGACGAAGCCCGTCATCACTGCCGGCAGCCAACGACGGAGCGAGGTCCTCGAGCTCGTCGAGGTACGCCAGCGACATCGTTGCGGCCTCCTCATCCCAGGGTTGGTCCCTGCCCGCGGCTGTGGCCAGTTGCCAATCGAAGCGAGCGGTGTGGCACGAGAGGACGTCTCCGATGCCGCCGCGCACAAGAGCGGCGGGGGCCGACGCGATGAGATCGAAGTCGACCAGCACCCTCTCGGGTACTGCGTCACCTTCGTAGCGAACGCCACCTGCGTCGCGTAGCGCAGTCATCCTCGTGAAGCAGGCGTTGACGGAGGGGAGCGAAGGCACCTGGTAGAGCGGCACCGATCGCCGCCAGTGCAGCCACTTCGCAGCGTCCATCGCCGAACCGCCACCGATGCCGATCACCGCGTCCACGGCCGGCAGGGTGGCGACGAGGTGCTCGAGGTGCGAGGGCGTGAGATCGCCAGCGGGGATCACGATCGTGGGCGGATGAGGTAGCGAGGGCTCCAGCAGCGCCCACGGCTCCGGGTGGGTGACAACGGCGTACGAGGCGATTCCGGTCAGTTCGGTCGCGAGCAGGTGGCGCCCGTACGACGTGGTAAAACCCTTGGCCCAGTCGCCGGTCAGGACAGTCGCAGCGCTCATGTTCGACGAACTCCCAAATGCGCCAGATACCCCGCCAGTCCGCCGAAGGTGACGATGCGGAACTCTTCTGCGGCGCCGAGACCGTGGGCGGCGCCAGTTGCGGCCGCACCAGCCGCGACCAGTGCTTCCATCATCGGGCGAATGTCGCCGGTGGCGACCACGTTGGCGGCCAGCGGGAGATCCCAGCCTCCTGTGGACGCTTGAAGACACAACTGGTTGGCGAAGTTGGTCATCATCGTGGTGTGCTGACAGGCGGCTTCGATCTTGCGGTCGAGCGTGCTGGAGATGTCCACGACGTCGGTGACGTCCACGACCTTGCGACCGAAATACCACCGCTCGAAGCAGCCGTGCAACTGCAGGCCCTCAGCAAGGTGTTCTGGATGGTGCTTGTCGAACTGGCTGGTCCAGAATGCTTCGTCGGCAGCGGCCGCGACCTTGATGTGGTCCTGGTTGTCTTCGCCATACATGGCATAGGGGTCGAAGGTGACGAGCGCGTAAGGGCGGTGCAGTCGGATCTGGCGGATGAACCGTTCGCGCAGCGCCACTTCGCTGACATCGGCGAGCGTGTCGGTGGGGTAGCCGAGTTCCACGATCTCGGCGACCCCGAGAATGTCCGCAGCGCGTTCGAACTCGGTGGAGTTGGCAGCGATCGTGTCCGCTTCGGAGAGACCAACCGAGTCCCACCGGTCATCGGTGACCCTGACGACCACGACCCGCCACCCGGCCGCTGCCCATGCTGCGACGGTTCCGCCGAGAAAGAGGGCGACATCGTCGGCGTGGGCGACGAGGAGCAGGACGACGCGCTGGTTCCCCAATTCGATCTCACGTATCGCAGGCATTGAGCGCAACTGTAGCACCTGCGTCATTTCGGTCAATAGTCTTGACTGAAGTCCATCGTGAAAGTTTTGCCTCTTGTAAGGAAGGTTTCCTTACATTATTCTGACCGCCGTGAACAACGCCTACGGCTCGCAACCTGCGCACCTTCGGGACATGAACGAACGTGTCGTTTATCGTGCCGTGCGTGAGCTGCGGCCCATAACGCGCGCCGAGGTTGCCCGTCGCACACAGCTGTCGAAGCCCACCGTTTCACTTGCACTGCGAAGCCTGCAGGGCGCCGGCCTCGTGACGGAGTCCGAGTTGCAGACCATCAGCGACGGTCAGTCGGGCAGGGGTGGTCGTATGGGTGTCTTGTACGAGCCGGTTGCTCAGGCAGCTCTGGCCATCGGCGCCGAGTTCGACGTCGACGTGGTTCGCGCCGCGCTCACCGATCTCGACGGCAATGAACTCGACCGCTGCGTGGTCTCTCATGGGGCGGCCTCTCCCGACGACGTGTTCGGTGCCCTCGCAACTGCGGTATCAACGATCGTCAGCACTCGACGTCGGCGACGTCTGCGCTCGATCGTGGTGGGTTCGCCGGGAATCATCGACCGCACGACTGGGGTACTAAGCCAGTCTGGCGCACTCGCCGTGCTCGACGGAAGTCACCCATCGTCGACGCTCGAAGCGATGCTGCGGGTTCCAGTGATGGTTATCAACGACGTCGACCTTGCAGCCCGCGGCGAGCAAGCCCGTGGCCATGGGCGCTCGCGAACGGATTTCGCCGTCATCTCCATCGGGGCAGGCATGGGTGCCGCCCTCGTGCTGGATGGGCGGGTGTACGAGGGGGCCAGGGGCGGCGCCGGCGAGATCGACGACATCCCGTTCCGCCGACTCATGCGCTCACCGGTTCCAGTCAGCCCAGCGCTCGACGGGTTGGTCGGGTTGGCGACGTCGATGGCGCCACGGTTCCGGTCGACGGGCTTACGGGCCCCATACACCGCTGACGCTGTCTTTGCGGCGTTCGCGACCGGTGATCGCCTGGCGATTGCAGTGATCGATCGGCTGGCCGAGTGGACGAGTTGGTTCTCCGCCGCGATCGTCGCTGTGGTCGATCCCGAGCTGATCGTGCTCGCCGGGCAGATCGGCGCCCGTGAACCCCTTGCTGAACGGGTGCGTTCGCACCTCGAGCAAATGCTTCCGGTGGCCCCCGAGGTTGCCGTGTCCGAACTGGGCGCCGGGTCAGTGATCGCCGGTGCGATTGCCGTTGCCAGTGACCAAGCCTTATTGGCGGCGCTCGATGAGCGAGGCGGCCGATCGGCATGACTTCGGCGGTCGAAGAAGTTTCGTAACCACAACAACTGAGGGGGACCACAATGCACGTCAGAACTCACGATCGGCACTTGCCTGGAGTACTCGCACTATCGATCGCGCTGGTTGCCGGATGTAGTGGCAACGACTCGAGTGGTAGTGCCGACACCGGCTCCGTCAGCACCGCCGCACCTGTGAGCGAGCCGGCTGGCACCGGCGCGCCCGGCTCGACGACAGCCACGACGGGCACGACCACGAAAGTCGAATTCGAGCCGACCACGCTCACGATGTGGGCTGGAGTGACAGATTCGGAAGGTGTCGACGCCTTTCGAGGCATTGTCGATCGCTGCGAGACCGACAACCCGTGGCTCACCATCGACTACGTGGGCAAGGACGACATGTCCACCGCCCTGTCCGCAGCAATCGAGGCGGGCAACCCGCCGGATCTGGTGCAGGCAGACTTTTCCGGAGAGCTTTCAGGCATCGACGCCGGCGGTTTGATCGAACCGATCGACGACCTGTTCGCTCGCGACGGTCTCGACTGGGGTGCCTTCGTGCCGGGTGGCAAGCGGCTCGTCGACTTCAACGGCAGGCACTTCGGGTTACCGCTTTCGCTCGACTCGGTCGGACTCTTCTACAACCAGGACGCGCTCACCGAGGCGGGAATCGACGCCCCACCGGCCACATTCGCAGAGCTGCTCGCCGCCTCCGAGAAGCTGCTGGTCGTCAACGCTGATGGCTCGATCGAGCGGGTCGGCTTCGTCCCGGATGTGGACGGTTCGTACTCGCTGTTCCTCACTCAACTGTTCGGGGCCACCCTGTTCAGCGACGACGGCGCCAAGATCACCATCACCGACACCTTGGACCAGTGGGTCGCGGCGTTGCAGTGGCAGAAGCAGTTCTACGACCTGATGGACACCGACCAGTTCAACCGATGGGCCGACGGGCTCGGCTCATACGATTCGGCCGACAACTTCTTCATCACGGGTCAGATTCCCCTGTATTTCGAGGGGTCCTACTTCGTCACCTGGCCCGATCGCTTCGGTGAGGGAAAGCCTGAAAATTGGGGTGTCGTACCCATGCCGGGGCCCGATGGTGTGGCCGACGCCGACCAGGTGTCCTTGATACCGAGTGGCAACTGGTTCATGATCCCAACCGGCGTCGACAACGTGGACGCCTCCTGGGAAGCGGTCAAGTGCATGGCGCTGGCAAGCGACGAGATCGCCGCGTTCGAGAAGGTGTACGGCAACATCCCGGCCAACGTGGCAGCCCTCGACACCTACGAGGCGGCCGTCGTCCCGGAAATTCCTGCAATCCAGACATTCATCGACCTTGCCCGATCGCCAGCCGCGAAGCTTCCCGGCTCGGCTGTCGTCGTCGGTGCGCTGAGCGACGAGATCACCTCACTGATCCTCGACTATCGGCGTGGAGACCTCAGCGACGACGACCTGCGGGGTGCACTCGAGGATCTGCAGGCCCGATATCAGGACGAGTTGGACCTCGAGCTTGGCAACTGACGCAACCATCGTTGACGCTCGCCGCGCGGCACGGAGACGTGTGGCGCGGCGCAAGCGATGGACGGTGCTCGCCTTTCTGTCGCCATGGTTGATCGGCGTCGTGGTGTTCGTCCTCTACCCGATCATCAACTCGTTGTACTGGTCGTTCACCGTCAAGCGTTACGGCCAGCCGGCCAGATGGGTAGGGCTGGGCAACTACCGGTTGTTGCTCGACAACCCCGATCTTTCGCTGGCGCTGAAGAACACGGCGTACCTTGCCCTCATCGGCCTTCCGATCCGGTTGTTCGTCTCTATTCTCGCGGCAGCGTTGCTCGCCCGACCTCGTCGCGGCAACGGCGTGTACCGGCTGTTGTTCTATGTGCCTTCGGTGCTGCCCGCGGTTGCGAGCGGAGCGCTGTTCTTCTTCCTCCTGAAGCAGGGCGGGCCGGTTGCCAGCCTGCTCGACCTGTTCGGTGTGGAAGCGCCGCTGTGGTTCCGCGACCCTGTCTGGGCGAAACCGGCCCTCATCATGGTCGGCACCTGGGCGCTCGGTGACACCATGCTGATCTTCCTTGCCGGGTTGGTCGACATTCCCAAGTCGCTCTACGAGGCCGTCGAGCTCGATGGTGCAGGGCGTTGGGCCAGGTTCCGTTACGTCACCTTGCCGATGATCTCGCCGGTCATCTTCTTCACCGTTCTGACCGGCGTGATCGGCGTGCTGCAGAGCTTCGACCAAGCCTTCGTTCTCAGCCAAGCGGCGCGCAAAGGTCGTCTCACCGGGGCGCCCGACGGATCGCTGCTGACCTACGCAATGCTGCAACTGCGCTACTTCCAGGATGGTCGCATCGGCGTCGCCTCGGCCATGGCGTGGGTGATGTTCCTGATCACCCTGGTGATCACCGTGGCCCTGATGACCAGTCGCGGGCGCTGGGTGCACACCGCAACGGAGAGCGCATGAACGCGGCGATCACCGAGACACGTCCACCCGTTGCGACACACCGGTACCGCCAGCCGCTCGGGCGACGCGCGCTGTTGCTCGTGGGTCGTCATTCGGTGCTGATCGCGCTGGCGCTGATGTTTGCGCTGCCGTTGGTGTTCATGGTGCTGCAGTCGCTGATGCCGATCACTCAGGCCAAGACGACGGCGCTCTGGCCGAGCTCCATCGAGTGGGGGAACTACCGCGAGGTCTTTGATCGGATTCCGCTTGCGACCTACTTCGTCAACACACTCAAGGTCTGTTTCTTTTCGACCATTGGCACCGTGGTCAGCTGTGTGCCGGTTGCCTACGCGTTCAGCCACCTCCGTTGGCGGGGTCGCACGGCTGTGTTCGTGCTCGTGCTCTCGACGATGATGCTGCCGTACCAGGTGCTGTTCGTTTCGCAGTACGAGATCTTCACATCGTTGGGATGGATCAACTCCATCCTGCCGCTGACCGTGCCGGCGTTCTTCGCCGATGCGTTCAGCATCTTCCTACTTCGCCAGTTCTTCCTGACCTTGCCCGCCGAGGTGATGGATGCAGCGCGCATCGACGGCGCCAGCGAGTTCGGTGTGCTGGCCCGGGTCGTGGTGCCGATGGCCCGACCGGGAATCATGGCCGTGGCCATCTTCCAGTTCCTGTTCTCGTGGAGCGACTTCTTCGGTCCCAACATCTATCTCGCAGATGAGAAGAGCCTGACACTGGCGGTCGGGTTGGTGCGTTTCAACACAGCGCTGGCCAAGACCGGCGAGTCGAACCTCACGATGGCGGCATCAGTCGTGTTCGTGCTTCCCATTCTTGTCGTGTTCTTCTTCGCACAAAAGGTGTTCATCGAGGGCGTCACGCTCACAGGAACGAAAGGCTGATCAGAGTGATCGACCACCAGCGGCGGCGCGACACGTGGCGTGTTGCCGAGATCCACTACTTCCGCGTGCCCCGCGAACGATGGGAGTTGATGGTGCTGCGCGCTCGCCAGAGCGGCGCCAACGCGGTGTCGAGCTACATCCCCTGGTTGCACCACGAACCCGTTGACGGCAGCCTCGACCTGCACGGCACCACACTTGCTGAGCGGGATCTGGTCGGGTTCGTCGCCGTGTGTGCAGCGGCTGGTTTGGGGTTCATCGCCAAGCCCGGGCCGTTCTGTGATTCGGAGATGCTGGGCGGCGGGATTCCCACTTGGCTTATCGAGGCGAATCCCCAGTGGTGGGCGCTCCAGCACGATGGCGCGCCGTACCGTCACAGCGACTCCTACGACCCTCGCCTGTCGTATGACTCGCCGGGCTACCAGGAGCGTGCTGCCGATTGGCTACGGGCGGTCGCCGTGGCATTGCACCCGTTTGCCGGCTCCGCGCTGTGGGCATGGCAGATCGACAACGAGGCTCCAGGCGACGGGATGCTCGTGCACGAGAGCGACGATGCCCCCTCGCCGTTGCGCGCCGACTTCGCCGACGTCGGTCGTTGGCAGCGGTGGCTGTCGAGCGAGTACGGCACGGTCGCGGCCCTCAATGCTGCGTGGTCCAGCGTCCACGAGTCGTTCGATGATGTTGCGCTGCCTCGACATTGGACCCCGCTCGCCGCTGCCGACGAGATGCGACCGTGGATCGACGTCGACCGCTTCGCCGACCACCAGGTCGGTTCTGGGCTCTCGATCTGGGCGGCAGTGGTTCGCGACGAACTGGGTGATTCGGTGCCTGTGTTCCACGACTGGCTGTGCATGCCGTGGCAGCTCTCGGGAATGCTCATCGAACCAGGGGTGATGGCCGACTCGTGCACATGGGTGGGGCAGAACGTGTACGCCGAGAACGTCGATCCGGAAGAGATGATCGCCGGCACCAACTGGTACCGGATGAACGACGAGGAGTACGTGCACCACGCCTGGTGGCGGACGCGCCTGTGTCACACCCTCTCGCCGGCCGGCATGCCGCACCTGGTGCCGGAGATCTCGGCACGTCAGGCGTTCTACCTGCAGTGCTGCTTGGTCGGCGGCATGGACGCCCCGTGCCTGTACATGTTGCACTCGTCGGATCCTGAGCCTGTTGCCATTGGTGCCTTCCAACGGTGGGCCGAAGAGGCGCCCGTGCTTTCCGACGGTTCGGTGTTCCCGTGGTGGTGGAACATGCGGACGCTCTTCCTGTGTCTGCAGGCGGGCGGCAGTGATCTGGCGGCTTCACCCCTTGCTGCCCCGATGGCCATCGCCTACGACCATGCAGGCGAGCGACTTGCGCGCTTCAACGGCCTCATTCCTGGCGGAGGATTCGTCGACGGCAGCCAGCTCGCCACGCTTGCCAGCGCCGCCAACAGTTCGGCGGCGGGGCTCGTCGTGGCTCGTGCCCTTGTCGATGCGGGCGTCGAGTTCGATGTCGTCGATGTCGCACGCAGCTCGGTCGACCGCTACCCGATGGTGGTGGTGCCGGCGACTTCCGTGATGTCTCGAGCGGGACAGCAGCGGCTCGCTGAGAGGGCACGGACGTCGCCCGGCAGTGTGTGTCTGGCCGGCGACCCGCCCGAGTGCGACGAGTGGTTGCAACCCTGTTCCCTGCTGTCCGAACTGCCCCCGTTCGAGTGGCCCGGTGCCACCGACCTCGGTGTCGATGTGGCGGTGCGCGTCGGCGACTCGGGTCGGCGCTACGTCACCGTGGTCAACCGTGCCGCCGAGACCTGGCGAGGTGTGGTGGCGAGCCTGCCGGTGACGATCGCCGCTGCGTCCGTCTCGTGGATGGCCCTCGAAGCTGCCGGTCGCGGAGCGTCGCTCGGCGTGGTCGCGGCGTTGCTGCACGGAACTGATGCCCTAGTCGGGACCGTACGGAGCTCGGCTGGGCAGACGGCGATAGCTCGGCTCGGAAATGCATGGCATGTGCTGCACAGCGAGTCGTGCACGGTCGTGGTGCCGGCAGCGGCGGGGTTGACGGCGTGGCGCGTCACGCTGGCGGGCAAGGTGCTGAGCGCAGGCGAGGTCGCCGCCGACGGCTCGCTGGCGTTGACTCACCTCGACGACCGCGGCCACACCGATCGTTATGTCCTGGGCGACCGCGAGGCTGCCGAAGCAGTGGCCGAGCCGGTGCGCCACTATCAGCTCAGCACACTGGCGGCGGTCACCGAGATGTGCGCCGCCATCGGCGTCTCCGCCGCTGAGGTCACCCATCGTCTGCGGCGTGCCCGCAGCGCACAGGCTGCGGGCTCGGCGACCGCCGAGCAGATGGCGTTGATCGACCCACTCACGCGCATCGTGGTGCGCATGAACGACCTTCGACTGGGTGAGTCATGAATGACGTTCTTCGTCTCGACGACGGCTGGGAGCTGGCTGTCGATGTGCAGGGCCCCTGGCAGCCGACCACCGTGCCCGGCAACTGGTACCTCGACGGCATCGACGGGCCAGAGACCGTGTGGTATCGCTACACATTCGTCGTGCCTGACTCCCTTGCCGGGCTGTATCAGCGGTTGAAGTTCGGCGCTGCCGACTACAGCGCCGACGTGCATCTCGACGGAGTCTGCCTGGGCGGGCACACGGGCGGTTTCGCACCGTTCTTCTTCGACGTGTGTCTGGCGGCCGGCGCACACCAGCTCGTCGTTGCGGTCCACTGCCCGACCGACGAGTTCGATGAGGTGTGGCCGCACAGCAAGACGACGCTTCGCGGCGTGATGGGCCACCACGACGCACGTCCGGGTGGGTGGACGACGCGGGGGCAGGAGCGATCCAGCGGCGGACTGTGGGGTGAGGTGACACTCTCGGCCCACCGGCTGGTGGTCATCGAACGGGTGGGGTTCACCACCGCACTCGTTGGCGCCGATGCCGATGTCGAGAGCACGGTCGGCGTGCATCTGTTCGGCACACTGCCGCAGTGGGTGACCGTGCGGTTGGCACTGTTCGACGACGAGAACCTGGCGTATGAGCTGTGGACCGACACGTGGCTGCAACCGGGCCTCAACCAGGTGCGTGTTGTGGGTTCGCTGGCCGCGCCGCGCCTGTGGTGGACGTGGGACCATGGCGAGCCATTCCGCTATCGGCTACAGACCACGGTCGAAGTCGATGACGGGGGTACCGCCGAGGTCGCCGCCGCTGACGACCGGCTGGTCGGCGTCCGGTCGATCGAGGTCGGCCGTGACTGGGTATGGCGCCTCAATGGTCGCCCGATGTTCATCCGCGGCATCAACTACATCGGCGAACACTGGCTGTCGGCGATGACCGTGGATCGAGCTGCGGGTGATGTGCAGCTCGCGGTCGGCGCACATCTGAATGCGATCCGCGTCCACGCTCATGTCACCGCGCCCGCCGTCTATGACGCGTGCGATGCAGCGGGTGTACTCGTCTGGCAGGACCTGCCCATGCAGTGGGGCTACGCCGACAGTGCCGAGATCTACCACGTGGCGCGGCAGATGGTCGGCGAGCTGATTGATCTGCACGGCTGGCGGCCCGCTGTCGCGTATTGGGCGGCGCACAACGAGTCGCCGTGGAACGAGCCGTGGATGATGGACGAGTCGGGGCGCTTCCGCCCTGATCAGAACCAGCGACTCGACCATGAGCTGGCCGATCTGTTCCGCCTGCTCGACCCGTCGCGGCCGTCACTTGCCAACTCGGGTGCCGGGGACGGCCACACATATCCGGGTTGGTACTGGGGGGCGTGGACCGACGTCAGCGAGTTGCCCGGCGGAGCGTTCGTCAGCGAGTATGGGGCGCAGGCCGTGCCGCACCTCGACACGTTGCGCACGTTCATCGCCGAGGGCGCAACCGTGCGCGACTGGGAGTTCCATGGGTTCCAGCATCACGAGATACATACCAAGGTCGGCGTGAACGTGCTCGCCAACTCGGTGGAGGAACTCATCGAGCGGACACAGCACTACCAGGCCAGGTTGCTGCAGTTCGCCACCGAGACGTATCGGCGAAAGAAGGGTGAACGAGTGCAGGGCTTGATGCCGTTCATGCTGGTCGACCCGTGGCCGTGCGTCAGCTGGTCGGTGGTCGACCACCTACGTCGCCCCAAGCTCGGCTACACAGCCCTCGCCCGCGCGATGCAACCGGTGTTACCATCCATCGAGGCGGAGAGCGACGAGTACGGAATCGATGAGCCACCAGTGTTCGGTGTGTGGTGGATCAACGATCTGCCCCGCACGTTCCGCGATGCACAACTCGGTTGGCGGCTCGTCGACCAGTCCGGTGACGAACTCGCGGCTGCGCGCCGGACGGTGCAGGTGCGGGCGGACGCTGCTCGGCGCGTGCTGCAGGCCGGTCCGTTCCAACTCGGCCCTGGCAGCTATGCGCTGGAGACCAGCCTGTCTGGCGCCGACGGCGCACAGCTCGGTACGAACCGGTGGGAGTTCTGCGTGCTCGACAGCCCTGACACTTCCGACGTCGACGGAGCCACAACTAGAACGGACGGAGCAACCACATGAAGGTCTGTGTCATCGGCGGCGGTTCGACCTACACACCGGAACTGATCGAGGGTCTGTTGCGGCGACGCGAGATGCTCGATCTGCACGCCATCCACCTCGTCGACAGCGACCCTGCCCGGCTCGCCGTGCTCGGCCCGCTGGCACAGCGGATGTGCGAGCGCGACGGGTCCGGCGTCACCGTCGACTGGGGGGATGACCGTCGAGCGGGGCTCACCGGATCGCGCTTCGTGGTCAGCCAGATCAGGGTCGGTGGGATGGCGGCTCGCGAGCGCGACGAACAGCTTGGTCGCGAGTTCGGACTCGTCGGGCAGGAGACGGTCGGTGTGGGCGGTTTCGCGAATGCCCTGCGCACCATCCCAGTCGCACTCGCGATCGCCGCCGAGGTCGAGCACCTGGCACCCTCGGCGACACTGCTGAACTTCACCAACCCGGCTGGTTTGGTCACCGAAGCGCTCTGTCGACACTCCAACGTCCCCACGATCGGACTGTGTAACGTGCCGTGGACGGTGAAGGCCGAGGTGGCTGCCGGGCTGGGGTGTGCGCCCACCGACGTGCAGTTCGACTATGTAGGGCTCAACCACCTCAGTTGGGTCCGTGGCATCACGGTGGCCGGCATCGACCGTACCGCTGAGGTACTGCACGGCCTGCGTGGTCTGGTTGGCAAAGTCGTGGCTGGTGAAGGCGAGCCCGATTGGACGCCAGAGGTCATCGCCACCCTCGCGGCCGTCCCCAACTACTACCTCCTCTACTACTACGAGACGGCAGCATGGGTGCGTCACCAAGCGGCCAGCCGCACGCGTGCCTCGGAGGTGATGGCCATCGAGAGCTCGCTGTTGGCCAAGTACGAAGATCCGCTACTGGCGGTGAAGCCTGCCGAGCTCTCCGAGCGCGGTGGCGCCTACTACTCGGAGGCCGCCGCGGCGCTGATGGCCGACATCGCGGGCGACACCGGCAACGTGCACGTGATCAACACCCTCAACCGCGGTGCCATCCCCGGCCTGCCCGACGACGTGGTGGTCGAGGTGTCGGCGGAAGTGCGCCAGCAGGGCGTACGGCCGATTCCTGTGGGCCCGCTGCGAGCCGATGTCGACGCTTTGCTGCGCACAGTGAAGGACTTCGAACTGCTCACCGTTCAGGCAGCGGTCGACGGCGACGAGGAGGCAGCGGTGCTGGCCTTGGTCACCAACCCGCTCGGCCCGCCCATCTCGCAAGCGCACACGGTATGGCGACGATTGAAGGAGGTGAATTCGGGATGGTTGGGCAAACTGGGATGAACAACGGAGAACGAAGGCGCCCGGTAGTTGTGGGAGTCGACGGCGGCGGCACCAAATCCGACGTCGTCGTCGCCGACCTCGATGGGGTCGTGATAGCCACCAGACAGACCGGCGGCGCCAACCCCGAAGGAATGGGGGCTGACCGGATGGCGGAGGTGCTTGCTGCGGCCATCGACGAGACGCTGGCGGAGGCAGGTGCCGTCCGCAGCGACGTGGTCGCCTCCGCCTTCGGGCTCGCCGGAGTCGACTGGGACAGCGACGTGGTGATTGTCGACGCCGCGCTGGCGGGCCTCGCGCTTCCCGGCCCGCGAACGGTGGTCAACGATTCGCAGGTGGCGCTCAGGGCAGGGTGTTCACAGCCGTGGGGGATCGTGTCGAGCGTGGGCACCGGCACGGTGTCGGCGGGAGTCAACCGCAAGGGCGAGCGGTTTCGCACGATGGCGGTGGGCTGGGGTGAACCCAGTGGATCATGGTCGATGGTCAGCGACTCGCTGCACGCTGTGGCCGCATACCATCACGGCGTCGGGGCGCCGACGCTGCTCACGGAGTTGTATCTCGCCGCACTCGACGAGGCGAACGTCGAGTCCATGTTCGAGTCGATCACGCGTGGACGCTCATCACTCGGCGCTCACTTGGCGCCGCTGCTCGATGAGGCTGTTGGCAGCGGAGACGAGGTGGCACGCGAAGTGCTCGGCAAGGTGTCAGCCCAACACGCCGACATGGTGATCGGTGTCGCCGCGCGGCTGGGCATGACGGATGACGAGTACGAACTGGTCACGTCGGGTGGGGTGCACCTAGCCGGTGGGCTGTTCAGTGAGCTGTTCGCCGAGCGGGTCGTGGCCGCCTGCCCTGGCGCCAAGCTGGTGCCGCTGCGTGTCCTGCCGGCAATGGGTGCAATCAGTCTTGCGCTGGATTCGCTCGCCGCAGCCGAGCCGGTTGCGGCGGATGAGGTGGCGGCACGATGAAGATCGCTGTCGTGGGTGCTGGCAGCGCGCAGTTCATGGAGGAGCTTGCGGACTTCTGCGCGCTCGATGGCATCGGGCCGTACGAGGTGGCGTTGGTCGACACCAACGTCGCCCGCCGGGCGGTGGCGGAGGCATTCGGGCGTGTGGTGGCGAATGAGATGGGAGTACCCGCCAGCGTCAGTGGCTGTGCCGAGCTCGGTGCGGCCCTCGAGGGTGCTGATGTGGTGGTCACTTCGATCGGCGTCGGCATGCAAGTGTCCATCCAGCCCGACTTCGAGATTCCCGCTCGCTACGGGCTGCGTCAGACAGTGGCCGACACCGTCGGCATCGGCGCGATCATCCGCATCCTGCGTACCGCCCCAGCCCTGGCTGAAATCGCCACGGAGATGCTGTCGCGTTGCCCGGCTGCGCTCCTGCTCAACGTCACCAATCCGATGGCGATGAGCTGTATGGCGCTCGACAGGATGGTGCCTGCGATCCGCACGGTCGGTCTCTGCCACTCGACGTGGATGACCGCCGAGACCATCGCCGGCTTACTCGAAATCCCTGTCGCCGAACTCGAGTTCGCCGGTGCCGGCGTGAATCACCAGCTGTTCATCTCGCGGCTCGCGCACCACGGGGTCGACGTGTATCCGCGCCTTCGCGAGTTGGCCACCGGCGACAACGCGTTCGCCCCTACGGTGCGCGCCGATCTGCTGCGCCGTCTTGGCTACTTCGTCACAGAGAGCTCGAAGCACAACGCCGAGTACGTCCCCTGGTATCTGCCGTGGGACGAACAGGTGGACCACTTCCGGCTTCCCGTGAACCCCTATTGGGAGCGACGTGCCAACAATGCAGAGTGGTTCGGACTCGCCGTCGAGGTGGCGGCGGGCCGGATGCCGTTCCCTCGCGAGCTCTTGCCCTCTGGCGAATACGCACCACAGATTGCTCGCTCGTTGGTCGATGGAGAACGTCGTGACATCTACGCCAACGTTCCGAATCGCGCCGTCGATGGGCGCAAGCTGGTCGCCGAGCTGCCCGAGTGGGGAGTGGTCGAGGTGCCGGCGATGTGCGATGGCGCTGGTGTGCACGCGTTGCCGGGCGAGGCGATCGCACCGCAGTGCGCGGCCGTGAATCGCCGCTATTTGGATGTGTGCGACCTGGCGGTACGCGCCGTGGTGGAGGGCAGCCGTGCGCACGTGCATCACGCAGCGCTGCTCGACCCCAACGCATCGGCGACCCTGCCCCCCGATCGCATTGCAGCGATGATCGACGAGTTGCTCGATGCGCATCAGGCTGCGGGCCGTTTGACGGAGTCCTTGTGTCGTTGAACAGCGCGTCGTTGAAGATCGGTGCGCTGTGTCCGCGACCAATTTGGGTGTCGCTGCTCGACGTCGGCGAGGCGCCCAGCGATCTCCCGTCGCAGGGGTACCGGCTGGAGGTCAAGGCCGGGGTGGCCAGCATCAACGCCGCCGACGAGGCAGGGCACTTCTACGCATCGGTCACGCTCGAACAGCTACGCGACCTCTGCCCAGATGGCATCCCCGACCTGTCGATCGTCGACTGGCCCGCCATCGCGAAGCGCGGTGTGATGCTCGACGTGTCGCGGGGCAAGGTGCCCACGGTCGAGACGCTGGAGCTGCTCATCGACCGGCTGGCGCGGTTGAAGATCAACGTGGTGCAGCTCTACCTCGAGCACACGTACGCCCATCCCGGGCACTCCGATGCGTGGGCCGAAGCCACGCCGTACACCGCTGCCGACGTTGCCCGTCTGCGGACGTTCGCCGTGCAACGTCATGTGGATCTCGTCGGGCAGCAGAACGCACTCGGACACATGGAGCGTTGGCTGGAGCACCCCCGCTACGCGCCGCTTGCTGCGCTTCCCGGGGGATATCGAAATGACCAGGGTGGGCATGAGCCGGCGGCCTGCGTCGACCCAGCGCTGCCCGAGGCCTTCGAGTTGGTTGCCGCACTGGTCAGTAACGTGGCCGAAGCGTTCGACTCTCCGCTCGTCCATGTCGGCCTCGACGAACCCATCGACCTCAACCCGTCGGTGTGGGATGCGATCTTCGACGTGCCGGGAGCGTCGGTGCCGTGGGAGCACGTCGACAACGGTGCGTTCTGCGTACCGCTGCCCGAACCGAGGCGTACCCAGTACCTGAACTGGGTGCAGCGACTCCGCGCACTCCCTGCACTCGACGGGCGCCAGATGCTGATGTGGGCCGACGTCATGGCTCCACACCCTGAGCTCCTCGCCGAGGTACCCAACGGAGTCACCCTGGTCGAGTGGGGCTACGAGTCAACTCATCCATTCGATGCTCGCTGCGCTCGGATCGCGGCATCGGGACACCCGCTGTGGGTTGCCCCAGGTACGTCGAGTTGGTCCTCGATGAGTGGGCGCATCGTCAACATGACCGGCAATGTGCGCGCTGCGGTGGATGCTGCACAGCGGTACGGCGCCGAAGGCCTGCTGGTGTGCGACTGGGGCAACCTCGGTCACTTCCAGTACCTGCCTGTCAGCTGGCCCGGCTTCGTCACGGCTGCGGCACTGTCGTGGAACCCGTCCAGCTCTCTCGACGGCGCCGATGCTCTTGCCCGCTTCGTGGCGCACGACAAGGCGCTGGCGGAGGCGACGTGGCGACTGGGGCATGCCAATGACCTCATCACGCCGTGCGCACCCGAAGCGGGCACACTTGCCGCGTTGCTGACCAACGAATCCGCTGCCGAACTGCTGGCGGCCGGGGGCATGACGCCAGCGATGCTCACGGCCGCAGATGAAGAGCTGTCGGTGTGCATCCAGCGAGCGCTGAGCGCCACGGGCGACGACCTCGATGGGCCGCTCTGGGCAGACGAGATCGCTGCGGCTGCAGCGTGGTTACGGCTCGGTGTGTCCCGTGCTCGTTCGCAACTCGGATGGCCAGGAGCGCTCGACGAGAGACAGTGGGCAGCCGAAGTCGAACGACTGCTCGCCGAGCACCGTCGACTGTGGCTGGCTCGCAACAGGGCCAGTGGCATCGACGAGTCGATCACAATGCTGCGCCACGTCACCGGCACATGGAATGCAATCGCACAGCACGAGGAGATCTTGCATGGCATCGATAACGCTTGACCACGTCAGTAAGACCTATCCCAACGGGGTCGTGGCTGTTGATGCAGTCGACATGCACATCGAGGACGGCGAGTTCATGGTGCTCGTCGGCCCAAGTGGATGTGGGAAATCGACTCTGTTGCGGATGATCGCCGGGCTGGAGGAGGTGACCGACGGAGGCGTGCTCATCGCAGGTCGGGACGTCACGTACGAGACGCCGCGCGCGCGCGACATCGCGATGGTCTTCCAGAACTACGCGTTGTATCCGCACATGTCGGTGCGCAAGAACCTTGGTCTTGGCCTGAAGCTGCGTCACACCAAGAAGAGCGAGATCGACGATCGGGTGAACGCCGTGGCACGAACGCTGGGGTTGCACAACATGCTGGACCGCAAGCCCGGTCAGCTCTCGGGCGGCCAGCGCCAACGTGTGGCGATGGGTCGCGCCCTTGTCCGTGAACCAGTCGCGTTCCTGATGGACGAGCCGCTGTCCAACCTCGACGCCAAGTTGCGCGTTGCCATGCGCGAGGAGCTCGCCCGAATCCATCAGCAGTTCGGCACAACCACGGTGTACGTCACCCACGACCAGGTCGAGGCGATGACGCTGGGCACCCGCGTCGCGGTGATGCGCGATGGAGTGGTGCAGCAGTGTGCATCAGCCGACGACCTGTTCCACCGACCTGTCAACCTGTTCTGTGCGTCGTTCATCGGTGCCCCGGGGATCAATCTTGTCGACGCCATTGTCGAACGTGGCGTCGCTTCGTTCGCGGGCTTGCAGGTTCAGTTGAGCGGTGCCGCGGCTGACGTCAACGGGCCCGTGGTGATCGGTGTACGGCCTACGGATCTGCGGCCGGCGCGCCCCGGAGACGAGGGCGGTCATCGCATCGATGCTCACTTCGATCTGGTGGAGAACCTCGGCTCGCAGCGCAACGCCGTCTGCTGCCTGGAGGCGCCACGCGTCGCAGCGCGGTGTGTGTCAGATGTGTCCGAGAACGATCAGGTGTTGGTCGGTGGCACCGATCGTGCCCGCTGGACCGTCGTGCTCGACGACCATGTCGATGTGCGCGTCGGGGACCGGCTGGAACTCTGGTTCGATCCGAGACGGGTGCTGGTGTTCGACGCGAATCACGGTGGTCGTATCGAGGAGTGAACCGGTCTCGCGCGGTGGGCCGAGCAGCCTGGGAGGTCAGACGGCAGGCGACTGTGTAACCGTCAACCCGACATGCAATGCCGAGACCGGCAGCACCTTCAACCGCTCGCCATGAGTTGCGTCAGTGGGTGCTTGCGCACGCTCGTGGCGGTCGATCACCCTGTGCAGCCCCACGAGGTCCTCTTGGGTGAACTGAGATCGGTAGCAGTCGAGGGTTGCATGGCGCTCGTGCTGCACACTCGAGGTGTCTGTGACCTGGTTTCCCGCGGCGGTGAAGTAGTACCCGATGTGAGGCACTGCAACAGCGGCCGTGCCGGTGCTGCGGCGTACCCTGGGCAACCCGCTGAGGATGACGGCCTCGCTGACGGCGCGACCGGTGATGGTGTGGTCGCTGTGCGCTTCGTGTGGCAGCCAGGGATCCACTGTCAGGACGAGGTCGGGCCGGGTGTCGCGTATGACGTCGATGATCTGGTCACGCAACGTGATGTGGTCGAGTCCGGCCGCGTCAGGCCATTCGAGGTCGACGAAACCGCGGACGCCGATGATGCCCCCGGCTTCTCGCTGCTCGGCGAGGAGATGGCGACGGGCGACATCGTCGGGCAAACGTGCGTCGAGCACTCCGGCCAGATCGTCGGTGACGGTGACGTAGGTGATGGCCGCGCCTGCACGAGCGAGGAGCGTCAACGTGCCTGCCGCACCGATGTCGTTGTCGTCGTAGTGCGGCTGAACAGCGAGTACCGAGCGTGCATCGAGAATCGTCATCAGGTTGGACCGTATCGCAACTCGATGTCCTCGATCGCAATTGGTCATTACTCTTGACCTAATTGATAGACATGTCGTAGAGTACCGAAAACAGGCGTACGCCGAGAGCGTGTGCGCCGCACGAGGGGAGCAACAGTGGCATCGAATCGGAGACTTCGTCGTTGTATGGCCGGCCTGGCAGCGCTGGCAATGGTGGTCACTGCGGCCGCGTGCGGTGGCGATGACGAGACAGGTACGGCCACGTCGCCGACCGTGGGCGCTACAACCCCGGCCGAAAGCGTCGCTCCCGAGAGCAGCGCTCCACAAGACACCGCTTCGCCCGACACCGTGGCTGCCGACTGTGGCGAGACCGGCGACGCGGGCGAGATCAACGTGTTCCTCATCCCGAGCCCGTCGTCCACCGCTATCCAGTCGTTCATCCCCGCGTTCGAGGATCAGACCTGCATCAAGGTCAACTTCTCCGAGACTCCCTACGGCGAGGCTCATCAGAAGCAGCTGCTGGCGTACGAGCAGGGCGATGGTCAGTACGACGTCGCCCAGTTCGACAACACGTTCCTTGCGCCGTTCGGCGCTGCAAAGGCCATGGCCCCGCTCGATGCGTACCTGGCTGACAGCGCCGCGTACGACATCGCCGACTTCTCCAAGGGGCAGCAAGAGTACGGGATGTATGACGGAGAGACGCTTGGCTTGACCCTGTCGACCGAGCCGATGATCCAGTGGTACCGAACCGACATCTATGACGAGCTCGGTCTCAAGCCGGCGGCCACCTGGGATGAGTTCCTCTCCAACGCGAAAGCTGTACAGGAGAGCGGAAAGGGTGATGGCAACCTCATCGGCTTCGGTCCCGGGTCGTCTTGGTGGTTCATGACGCTCGTGTGGAGCTTCGGCGGTCAGTTGTACGACAAGGACCTGAACCCGACCGTGAACTCGCCGGAGGCGATCGAGGCCATGAACTACATGACCGAGCTCTTCAAGTACGCACCTCCTGGCGCCATCTCCGCAACTGGTGACGATGTGATGTTCAAGTTCCTCTCGCAGGACATCGGTTCGATCATCCAGTACTCGGGCTATTACGGCTTCACGCTCGACCCCGACTTCAACAAGTACGTGGGAAAGATGGCCACCGCGAAGATGCCGCTCGGAGCCGTCGACATCACGCACCTGGCTGGCTGGAACATCGGCATCCCTGCCGACTCCAAGAACAAGGACCAGGCCTGGCAGTTCCTCGAGTTCGTCCTTGGAAAGTCCAATGCTCGGGCGTATCTCGACTCGGGCGCGGCGGCCATCGGTCGAACCTCGATCACTTCTGATGCAGCGCTGCTTGCCGACCAGCCGTACCTCGAGTTGCTCAACATCCCGTCCACCAGCCGCATCGAGCGCTACCCGCAACTGAAGGTGTGGCCCGAGATGGACCAGGCCATCACCCAAGCCATCACCGGCATTCTTGATGGGCAGAGCAGCGTGGAGGACGGGCTCAAGAGCCTCAATGAGGAACTGAAGCCGATCCTGGCAGCCGAGAACGGGTGAGCGCCGGTACACCGGCGCTCGCCGATATCCCTGCGCTCTCCGCTGCTGCACGCCGAATCGTTCGGCGTCGGCAGCGGAGGGCGGCGCTCCTCACGCTGCCTTCTTGGCTCATGTTGGCAGCGCTGTTCGCTGTGCCGATTCTCGTAGGGGTCTACCTCTCTACGCGCAGCGACAAGATCGGCAGCTTCGTTCCCGGCAGGGGCGTCGGGCTCGACAACTATCGACGCGACGTCTTTGATCAGGGCTTCGTGGCAGCGCTCGCCACCACGCTCATCATCACCTTCATCGGGTTGGCGCTTCAGCTCCCGGTGGGGATCGGCCTGGCGGTGGTGCTCAATCGCAACCTGCGGGGCACACGGTTCTTCCGAACGGCGCTGCTGCTGCCGATGCTGCTCACGCCCGTGGCGGTGGGCTTGATGTGGCGGTTCATGCTGGACACGGATCTCGGTGTGATCAACTGGCTGCTCGACTCAGTGGGTCTGTCGCGGATCGGTTGGCTCGGCGAGAAATGGGCGGCACGGGTGTCGATCGCCCTCGTCGATTCCTGGCAGTCCATACCGTTCGTCATGCTGATGACGTTGGCAGCGCTTTCGACCCTGCCCGAAGGCCCGCACGAAGCGGCCCGTATCGATGGCGCTTCGACGTGGCGCGTGTTCCGGTTCGTAACGCTGCCGATGCTGCGGCCGGTGCTGTACATCACGCTGATGATCCGTCTCGTCGACAGTCTGAAACTGTTCGACATCATCTTCATCCTCACTCGGGGCGCACCGGGTAGAGCGACCGAGACGATTGGACTGCTGACCTACAACACCGGCTTCAACTTCCTGCAGACCGGCCGAGCCGCGGCGCTCGGGGTGGCAGTGGCTGTTCTCACCCTGCCCGTGTACGTCCTGTGGCTGCGCGCGCAGCGATCGACGCGATGAGCGGTACCGCACGGGGCACTCGGGCGGGCAGGGTCGCGTCGTACGCGATCCTGCTCGGCGCTACCGCGGCGGCACTGTTCCCCGTCTTCTGGACGGTCTCCACCAGTATCAAGAGTCGGGTCGACTCCTATGCGGACCCGCCGAAGTTCGTCAGCTTCGACGCCACCTCGAAGAACTATCGCTCGCTGTTCAAGACGGATGGGTTCGCTCAGATCTACCGCAACACGATCTTCATCACCCTCACCTCCACGGTGATCAGCGTTCTTGTGGGAACCATGGCGGCCTATGCGCTGGCGCGTCATCGAAAGTTTCCTGGTCGACGACCCTTCGAGGCAACGCTGGTGTTGGTGCGGGCCATGCCCGGCATCGTGCTGATGATCCCCATCTTTCAGATCGTGACTCGCCTGAACCTCTATGACAACCGGGCGGCGCTCATCATGATCTACGCAACCCTGAACCTTCCGTTCGCCGTCTGGCTGATGACCGGTTTCATGGATGGCATCCCGGTCGAGGTGGAGGAAAGTGCTCGCACCGACGGGGCCAGCGGATTGCGAGTTTTCTGGCACGTCATCTTGCCGCTCGCCACCCCAGGTGTGGTCGCAACCTCGATCTTCGTCGCGCTACTTGCCTGGAACGAGTTCCTGATTCCGGTACTTCTCGCCGGCGAGTCCTCCAAGACCCTGCCCGTCTACATCAGTGGCTTCATCTCTGCCCGTAACCTCGACTGGGGTCCAATGGCCGCTGCGAGCGCCTTGGCCATCATCCCGATAGCGCTGTTCACGGCGCTCATCCAACGCCGCCTGGTTGGCGGCCTCAGTTCTGGAGCGGTGAAGGAATGAGTGCAACTCGCAGGTCCGCCACCGCGCGTCCCGATGTTGCGGACCGACACGAGCTTGTTCGCCGTGCGAATATCGAGATGGTCTTTCGTGCCATCAGTGAACAGGCCCCCGTCAACCGAGTCGAGCTGGTGCGGACCACGGGGCTGTCGAAGCCGACTGTCCTGTCCGTTGTTGCCGCATTGCAGGAGGAGGGGCTCGTTCGCGAGACATCCATGGCGCCGCCGCGCAGCTCTGCCGGCAGGATCCCCGTGGCCTACGAGGCCAACCCTCAGGCTGCCTACGTGGTCGGGGTCGATCTGGGCGGCACCAAGACGGCGGTGGCGTTGGCAGATCTGTCCGGAGTGCTGTTGGCCAAGAGCGAGGATGTCACCACCCGCGAGGGCGGCCCCGCAGTGGTGCAGCAGATCTCCCGGCTGGCCCGCGGTGTGGCGGCGCAGGCCGGTGTTCCGTGGCGCAGCGTCGATGCCGTTACTGTCGGCACTCCCGGTGTGGAGAACCGCGATGGCACCATTCGGATGGCGGAGAACGTCCCTGGTCTCGATTCGGTGAAGGTTGCGGCGGCGCTGCGACGGTCGTTGCGCACTGACGTGCGGTTGGAGAACGATGTCAACCTGGCCACGCTCGGCGAGTTCGAGCAGGGCGTAGCACGAACCTGCAACACGTTCGTGCTCCTCGCGATCGGCACCGGCTTGGGCATGGGTCTGGTCGTCGACGGGCGCCTCCTCCACGGATCGCGTGGAGGTGCCGGCGAGATCGCGTACCTCCCGCTCGGCGCCGACCCTGCTGGTGCCGAGGCACGGCGTCGAGGCGCGTTCGAAATGGCTGCTTCAGGATCCGGAGTGCAGGACATCCTGCGCGCAGAGTGGCGCGCCACACGGGGGCGCACTGGAACGACTTTGCGCCAGACGAGCAGCGCTCGCGAGGTGTACGCGGCCGCCGCGCTGGGCGACGCGCTCGGCATCCGTGTCGTCGACCGTCATGCCGCCATCGTCGCCGAGGCAGTGCTCGCCGTGGCGTCGGTGATCGACCCCGAACTGGTGGTCATGGGTGGCGGTATCGGCGCCAACCCCGTGCTGTTGCAGCCGCTGCGCGAGGCCGTGGAACGGATCTGTCCGTGGCCGTTGCGGGTCGAGACCTCGGCGCTCGGAACCAACGCAGGAGTCATCGGCGCGGTGCACCACGCGCGTCGAGCCCTCCCAGAAATCGAATCCGCCCGAGTGAGCGCTCGGCTACAGACCGGAGAACCACGATGAGTTCCGCCTCGGTGATCGGTGCGCCGTTCAACTGCGTGGAGGCCGATGTCGGCGAGATGCTGATCGATCGGCACGCCCCGCTGATCGTGTGCAACAACGAACCACCATGGGCGGCATTTCGACCCCGTCTCGGCGACGCTGACGTGATGGCCGAGATCCCGGCGTGGAACATGGACGTCGTTCATCTGGCCTCGATCGTCGAGGAACTGACCGCCACCCACCCGTCGGAGCGGCTGGCGGCCGCAACGGTGGTGGGCTTCGGCGGTGGCACCGCGCTCGACACTGCGAAGTACGTGGCACTGATGCTCGACAGGCCCTTGCTGCAGGCTCCGACCATCACGTCCGTCGACGCTGGCTTCACCGACGCAATCGGCGTACGTGACAACGGGCGAGTCCGTTACATCGGGAACATCGTGCCCGAGTCGGTCGTGCTCGATCTACCGCTCATCCGCTCGGCGCCACCGCGCCTCAACCGGGCCGGGGTCGGCGACATCCTGTCGTGTCACACGGGACTGTTCGATTGGCGGTTGGCCGCAGACCGCGGGCTCGGCCATCCGTGGCAGGACGGTCTGGCGGCACTCGGCGCTCAGCTGCTCGATGAGCTGGAGGCTGCTGCCGATGAGATCGCAGCCGTATCCGACGACGGAGTCCGCTTCGTTGCCGATGCCTATCGGCGCATCGGAGCGGCGTGCGCCTGGGCCGGCCACAGCCGATTCGAGGAGGGTTCGGAGCATTTCTGGGCGTACGCCTTCGAGCACGCCACCGGCGCGCACCCCGTGCACGGGGAGATCATCTCGTTTGCCGTGTGCGCCTTGGCTCACGTACAGGGCAACGATCCGGAGCGGGCTCGCCGAATCGTGGAACGGGCCAAGGTCCGCGCCAACCCGATCGAACTCGGCATCGACGAGGCGTCGTTCCGGGCATGCCTGCTCGGCCTGCGCGAGTACGCCCGCGGAGAGGAACTCGACATTGGCGTGGCCGATCTGACCGAGATCACCCACGCACAGGTCGATGCCGCGTGGGCCTTTGTGGCCGCGCTGCCCCGGCATGGTGACAGCTGATGGCCGGCATCTCGTTCGACGGGGTCACCAAGGTGTTCGACGACGGCACAGTTGCGGTCGACCACCTCGATCTGGAGATAGCCGACGGTGAGTTCCTCGTCCTGGTTGGTCCATCGGGCTGCGGAAAGACGACGTCCCTTCGGATGGTGGCCGGTCTGGAAGATCCCACGTCAGGAGAGATACGCATCGGAGATCGGCTCGTCAACGATGTGCCCAGCCGACATCGCGACATCGCAATGGTCTTCCAGAACTATGCCCTGTACCCACACATGAGCGTTGGCGACAACCTGACCTTCCCATTGCGGATGCTGGGCGTCGACAAGTCGACACGCAGAGCGCGGGCACGCGAAGTAGGAGCTGTGTTGGGCATCAGCGAGCTACTGGCGCGTCGCCCGAAGCAGCTCTCGGGTGGGCAGCGGCAACGAGTGGCGATGGGCCGCGCCATCGTGCGCGAACCGAGTGCCTTCCTGATGGACGAGCCGTTGTCGAATCTCGATGCGAAGCTTCGGGTCCAGATGCGCGCCGAAATTGCCCGAATCCAGAAGCGGCTGGGCACGACGACGCTCTACGTCACCCATGACCAGGTGGAGGCGATGACCATGGCCGATCGAGTGGCCACGATGAGTCGCGGCTTGGTGCAACAGGTTGCGTCCCCGGCGGACCTGTATGCGCACCCGACCAACTTGTTCGTGGCCGGCTTCATCGGGTCACCACCGATGAGCCTCTTCGACGGCGTCGTGGTCCGCGTCGATTGCGTGCTCGGCGTTCGCTTCGGTTCGCAGTGGCTGGAACTTCCTGCGTCCGAGGCGCTCACGAACTGGGAGGGCCGCGCCGTAGTGATCGGTATTCGCCCGGAGGATGTCGAGGATGCGTTCTTCGACAGTGGTGCGCCGCAGACCCGGCGCCTGCGGTTGGCGGTCGACCTAGTCGAGCAGTTGGGCAGCGATGTGCTGGTGCACGTTCTCACCGACGCGACAGCAGCGCAGGGTGCTCAGCTCACCGATGCCGCCGAGGATGCCGCCCAGATTGCGACTCCGACGGCTGGAGCGCGGCTTCTCGCGCGCTGCAACCCTCGATCTCGGATTGCCCGCGGGGACGTCGCCGAGTTCACCGTTGACACCGAGCGCGTGCACCTGTTCGACCCGGTGTCAGGAAACACTTTGAGACAGTCGTGAGCGGGGACATCGATCTGCTGGATCCAGTGGCGGTCGACGACCCGTATCGCTACTTGGCAGAGTGGCGCGATCGGCACCCGATTACCTACAGCGAACGGCACCGCGCGTGGATCGTGATGGGGCACCCGGAGGTATCGGCAGCGTTCCGCGACGAGAGGCTGTCGACGGAGCGGATGGCGGGGTTCACCCGCCGATTGTCCGGCCGTCGCGCGGAGGCGCTCGCGAGGGCGATGGAGTTGCTCGAAGGTTGGATGCTGTTCCACGAGCCGCCCTCCCACACGCGCCTGCGGGCACCGCTGGCGCGTCAGTTCACGCCACGGGCGACGGCGCAGCTGCATTCGCGGATCGAAGCCCATCGCCGGCGAGTTACTCGCGTCGATGGCCGCAGTTGTCGTACCGGTTGACGCACCAGTTGACTTGGTCGAGACCTTCACGCATTCGCTGCCGGCAGCGGTGATCGCCGAGCTCTTCGGAGTCCCTGTCGAACTGCGCGAATGGCTGGCTCCTGGTCGGAGAAGTTCGGGGTCGTCGTCTTCGGGGCTACCGGCAGAGCCGACTATGAAGACGTCGCCAGGGCGGCCGGCGAAGAGTTTGCGGACCGAATCGGTGACCTGATGGATCGCTATCGGCGGGGGCCGACTGACAACCTGCTGTCGTTGTTGCTCGCCGATGAGAACAGGCCTGGAGGGCTGACCACCACCGAGATCAGCGGCGCCTGCTCACTGTTGCTGTTCGCCGGTCACGACACCACCTCGTCACTGCTCGGCTCCGCAACTGTGGCATTACTCGAGCACCCAGAACAGGCTGACGCCATGCGTTCCGTTGCCACCGATGTGGATCTGGCGATCGAGGAGATGCTGCGCTACGAGTCGCCCGCCAAGGCCATGATGCGAACCGTCGTCGACGGCCACGAACGCAACGGTCATCGCTTCGAGGCCGGCCAGGCGGTCTTTCTTGCCATCTCCGCCGCGAACCGCGATCCGAGGGTCTTCGAGGCACCTGACCGGATGAATCTTGTGCGAGACCCCAACCCACATCTGACCTTCGGGTTCGGACATCATTTTTGCCTCGGTGCCTCACTCGCCCGCCTCGAGGCCCGGATCGCGCTCCCGCTGCTCCTACGTCGCTTCCCGAACCTCGCATTGGCCGGGCCCGTCCGCTGGAGGCCGACGATCAGCGACAGGTCACCTGCCTCCATCCCGATTACCTTCTGACCGCCTCGGAGCGGGCGCTGCGGGCTGGTCGCAGCGTCAGCTGCGAGGCGTCCAGCCGCCGACGCCGGTGGCGGTGGGGTCATCGTCCACCTTGCCGTGCACCGCCGTCACCCAATCGAGCCGCTGACGCATGATGCGGGTAATACCACCTTCGAGAGTCAGTGATGCGACGGCGCAGCTACCGCAGGCGCCGGCGAGCTCGACGGTGACCTCGCCGTTGTCGGTGTCGACGGCCCGCAGGTGCAGCGTGCCGCCATCGGCTTCCACCGCGGGGCGCACGACGTCGATCAGTTCGAGGAGGTCGCGGACTCGCCGCTCGTGGTCGGGACCGCTGCCAGTGATGGTCATTGTGGACAGATCAGGGGTGATGTCGGTGGTCGAATCCATGGGCCTGCTTGCAACACCTGATCCTGCCCAACTGTTCCCCACAACTGAACTGCGGCTCGTCTCCAGCTGTATTCGTCCCACCGAATCCCCGCCTACGTCGAACAGTTGATGTGGTCGTCTCTTTCACGGCTCTCAGCCCTTCCACTCATTGGATGAGTGGAAGGTAAGGACTGGTCCGTCCAACGAACGTCCGGTCAACCTCCGCTGTCGTCGAGTTGGTCGTGTAGCTTCGGTTCATGTTGACGATCGAACTTGATTCGGCGCTGGTCGCCGCGCACAGCTCGTATGCCGATCGACGTCCTCGGTCGGCGGCATTGGCCATCGCTGCCGCAAAGGTGATGCCCGGTGGCAACACCCGTACCGTCCTGCACTTCGATCCGTTTCCCTTTCGCGTCGAGCGTGCAGAAGGGTCGGTGCTGGTCGATGTCGACGGCCATCGGTACACCGATCTGCTGGGCAACTACACGGCTGGGCTGTTCGGCCACCAGGTTCCAGCGGTGCGCGAAGCGATCATCGCTCAGCTCGACCGGGGCTGGGCGATCGGGGCCACGCACGCGTTGGAAGTGGAGCTCGCCGAGCTGGTCTGCGGTCGGTTCGAATCTGTCGAACAGGTTCGGTTCACCAACTCGGGCACGGAGGCGAACCTGATGGCGATCGCTGCCGCGATCCATGTCACCGGCCGCCGCAAGGTGCTCGTGTTCGAAGAGGGCTACCACGGTGGGGTACTCACATTCGCCCACGGTCCGGGTCTGCTCAACGTGCCCCACGACTTCGTGGTCGTTCCCTACAACGACGTTCCCGCCGTGGAAGCCGCCTTCGCTGCGGTTGGCACGGAGCTGGCGTGCGTGATCGTTGAGCCCGTCCAAGGATCAGGTGGCTGCATCCCCGCCGCGCCAGGCTTTCTCGACGCCCTCCGCTCGTTGTGCACGCAGCACGGCACGGTCCTCATCTTCGACGAAGTGATGACGTCGCGTTTGCATCCCGGTGGTGCCCAGGCGCGGTTCGGGGTGTTACCGGACATGACGACCCTCGGTAAGTACCTCGCCGGCGGAATGACGTTCGGCGCGTTCGGCGGTCGACGCTCGATCATGGCTGCGTTCGATCCAGCACAGGGCGGCGCTCTGTCGCAGGCGGGCACGTTCAACAACAACGTCCTCTCGATGGCCGCGGGTGTCGCAGCGCTGCGCGACGTGCTCACCCCGGAGGCGCTCGTCGCGCTCAACGACCGTGGCGACGTGCTGCGCGACCGGTTGAGTGTGACGTTCGCCGGTGCGGGTCTGCCGATGACGGTGACCGGCGTCGGCTCGATGTTCAACGTGCACGCCGACGATGAGCGATGGGTGGAGCTGTTCTTCCACGCCATGCTCGAGTCAGGCTTCTACCTCGCACGACGAGGGATGATCGCACTCGCGCTCGACGTCACCGACGAACAGTTGCAGGCCTTCGCCGAAGCAGTCGAACGCTGGGCCGCCGCCCCGTTGGCCGTATGAGCCTGCAGCTGGTGGAGTGCGTGCTCGCCCCACCGGACGGCCCACACCCATTTGTGCGCGCAACAGGTTTCTGGGAGCCGGGCGTCCCAGAGGTGACTCTGGGTGTATCCAGTCCCGGTTCCCGGAACTGGATACACCCGGTAGAGGTCGGACGGGTCGGTAGCGAGCTGCCGAGGGTTTCAATGTGAACGCTGAGGCACCGCTGACGCAGCGCAATGGCTGGGCTTGGTGTGCACTCGCCGCCATCCTGTTCGGTGCAGCCACACCCGCGACGAAGTTGATTGTCGACGACGTTGGCGCGGTCGCCCTGGCCGGGCTGCTGTATCTGGGAGCCGCTGCTGCCGTGGCACCGTTCGCCATCCGCGAGGCGCGACCAACTGCCACGATGCGCCAGCGCTCTCGTCTCTTCGTCGCAGTAGCGTTCGGTGGCGGTCTCGCGCCGGTCCTGCTCGTCCTCGCGCTCGATCGCACGCCCGCAGGGACGGTGTCGCTATTTCTGAACTTGGAACTCGTCGCCACTGCAGTGATTGCCCGCGTGTTCCTGAAGGAACACATCGGCCGGCGATCCGGACTGGGAATCGTGATCGTCGTACTCGGAGGTGTGGTGCTCGCCGGCGTCTCCGAGGCGGGGGTCGCGACTGGAGCACTCCTCGTTGCTGCCACATGTCTTTGCTGGGGCATCGACAACGCAATCACAGCCAGTCTGGACAGCTACAGCCCTTCGCAGATCACATTGGCCAAGGGGGTGGTTGCCGGGTCGGTCAACCTCTCGCTGGGACTCGTACTGCACGGGGCGCCCGCAGCTCGGTTCGTGCTTGCTGCGCTTGCGATTGGAGCACTTGGCTACGGCTTGTCGATCACCATGTGGATCACGGGTGCCCGACTTGTCGGAGCGGCACGTGGGCAGGCGATCTTCGCACTCGCGCCGTTCATCGGAGCTCTGCTCGCCTGGCCGATCAACGGTGATCGGCTGAACACGACGATCATGGTCGCCTTCGCCGTCTCGCTCGTTGGTGTGATCGTGGTCGCCACGAGCCACCACTCCCATGTGCACACTCATGAACCCAGGGAGCACACTCACCCCATAGATGGTGACGACCCACATCACAGCCCCAACGTGATCGAGGTGCTCGAGGGCAGCCACCATCGCCACCTGGTGTTCAGCCACCGCCACGAACACCTCCCCGACATCCACCACCGTCACACTCACTGAAGGCGGGAACGCTCGACGACCGGTCTGCGGTGATGCCCTCGGTCGAAGTGTGGTGCGAACACAAGCAGCCCTGGGTACAGCTGCCAGGTATGGCGGTATCGCTAACCCGCGAGTGATCGAGCCTCTCGATCCCGTCGACCCCGGTTTAGGTTCATGCCCCGCGGGGTACGTGCGTCGGTCGACCCCAAGGAGCACTGTCATGACCATCTTCGAAGATCTACGGGAGAGCCACGAGATTCAGCGGACGCTCGCGCGCACGATGACACATGCCCGCTCGTCGCCGGAGAAGCGTCGTGCCGCGTTCCTTGCGCTCGCCCGCGAGCTCGATGCGCATGCCACCGCCGAGGAGCGCCACCTGTACGTGCCGCTGTTGCTCGACGATGCCGGCCTTTCGGTCAGCCGCCACGCGCTGGCCGACCACCACAAGGCAGAGAAGCTGGTGGAGGAGTTGCGTGGGGTCGACCCGACGACGGACCACTTCGTCGAGCTCGCGAAGCAACTCGCGCACGAGGTTCGTGACCACCTCGACGAGGAGGAGAACGGCACCTTCCAGCTCGCCGGCAAGCTGCTCTCAAAGCCTCGTCAGGCCGAGCTCGCCCGTGAATACCGTGCCGAATATGCCAAGCGCGGCGGCCCCAACTCGACTGAGGTATGAGGTCGTGACCCAGCAGTCGGCTCGTCGATCAGACGAGGCTGGGGAAGAGTCGCTGCGTGTTGGTTCGCAGGGTGCTGATGAGAGATCCGGGTGGTTCGCCGATGCCGACGAGACGTTCCAACGACGCCGTGGCGGCGAACTCGGGGTGAAGGGGTAGTCGCTTCCGTAGTGCAGGTGCTCGAGTGTCGTCAATATGAGCAGCGCGTCGAGTTGCCGGGGAAGTGGGTAACCGGCCGCCTTTCTTCGTTGCGATCGCGGCGAGGAGTACGTCGATCATCACACGCTGTTTCTCCTTGGCGTCGGCAGGGCCGAGTTCAACCATGCAGCGTTCGAAGTATCGGACTTCGACGATCTGATGGCCGGGCACTCGCACCGCACGGCAGCCGGACGTCATGCACAGTGGGGTATCGGCCGGCACATTCTCAGCAGCCAGATCTACGACTACTGGCTCGACCCCTATGGCCACATGGTCGAGCACTGGACCGACGGTTACCTGTTCAACAACGCGACTCCACCGAACGCAGCTGACCTCGGGGCACTCCTTGGCTCGCAGTGGGACCCCACTCACGGCGGCCCGCCCCTGTGACCACGACTCGCCCGTGATCAGTCAGATGGCATTGTTCCGTCTCTCGCCTTCGGTTTAGTATTCGGGCGTGGTGACGGCTTCCGGGGAGAACGGAGGGTCCCTCCTGCGCACACTCGGGCTCTCTGATGCAGTTGTCATCGGCGTTGGATCGATGGTCGGCGCAGGTGTGTTTGCGGCGTGGTCGCCGGCGGCGGCCGCCGCCGGAACCGGCCTGGCGATCGGGCTTGCAATTGCCGCGGTGATCGCGTTCTGCAATGCCACTTCTTCGGCGCAACTGGCCGCCGTGTATCCCGAGTCGGGTGGCACCTACGTCTATGGGCGCAAGCAACTCGGCAGCGCGTGGGGGCATCTCGCCGGTTGGGGTTTCGTGGTGGGAAAGACGGCGTCGTGCGCCGCAATTGCGCTGACGATCGGCGCGTACCTGTGGCCCGCTCACGACCGGGTGATCGGTGTCCTTGCGGTGGTTTTGATCACAGCGGTCAACATCGGTGGGCTCAACCGCACCGTTGCAGTGACACGCGTCTTGCTCGCGGTGTCGTTGGCGTCCTTGGCGGCCGTCGTTGCAGCGGGTTGGTCGAGCCCGGCTGCCAGTCTGGACCGTCTTACTCCCGTCGACGTCGGTGCGTTCGGTGTTCTCCAGTCGGCTGGCTATCTGTTCTTCGCATTCGCCGGCTATGCGCGAATCGCCACGCTCGGCGAAGAGGTTCGGGATCCGGAGCACACGATTCCGCGTGCAATCCCTCTGGCTCTGGGTGTCGTGCTCATCGTGTACGTAGTGGTGGGTGTAACCGCACTGGCGGTCGTGCCTGCCGAACAGTTGGCAGCGACGAGCGCGCCGCTTCGACTCGTGGTCGAAGCAGGCAGCCTCCGTGGGCTGGGGCCGTTCGTGCGGATCGGCGCGGGCATCGCGGCGCTTGGCGTGCTCTTGAACCTCATTCCCGGTATCTCTCGAACCAGTCTGGCGATGGCTCGCAACAGTGACCTCCCGCGCTGGTTCGCACATATCCATTCCGGACGTTCGCTACCGCTGCGCGCCGAACTCACGGTCGCCGCAGTCGTGATCATCCTGATCTCGGTACTGAACGTACGGACTGCGATCGGAGTGTCGGGTGTCGCGGTGTTGACGTACTACGCCATCACCAACGCTGCAGCGCTGACACTCTCCGCCGGCGAGCGCCGTTGGCCACGGCCACTTGCCGTCGTGGGCCTTGTTGGGTGTCTTGCAGTGATCGCAACTCTGCCCGTAGGTGCGATCATCAGTGGCTTCGCCACCCTCGCAATCGGCGCCATCGTTCGCCGCCTCGGAGCGAGTCGCGACTAGCTCTTGATCAGCGCTTCCATCTCGGTGATCTCAGCCTGCTGTGCGGTGATGATCTGGTCGGCAAGCACAAGCACATCGGCGTTCGACCCGTTGTTCTTGACAGTCTGCGATTGGCTGATCGCCCCTTCGTGATGGGCGACCATCATCTGGAGCCACACCTGGTCGAATTCGGTTCCGGTCATCGCAGCCATTGCGTCCATCTGGTCCGCCGACATCATGCCGTCCATCGTCGACATGTCGTGGCTTTCGCCCATGTCCATGACGACTGGTTGGCCGGCGGTGGTGAGCCAGCCGGTCATCAGCGCCACCTCCGGGTCTTGTGCGCCCTTGATGCGTGTGGCGAGGTCGATGACTTCAGAGCCGGCGCCGGACTTGGGATCGAGTGCAATCTCAGCCATCTCGATCGCCTGCTCATGGTGAGCGATCATGCCCTGCGAGAACTCGATGTCGGCGGCGTTGAGCGAACTGCTCTCTTGAGTGGCCGAGGCGGTGTGTGCACCTGAGTGATCCGAGCCACAAGCAGCAAGAACAACTGTGAGAGCGAGCACAGCGATGGAAGGTGCCGTGAGGTGGCGGAGGTTCATGGGAGCCTTTCGGGGATGACTACTACAGAATGTAGGATAGACGTGGATCCGACCCAACCGGGCGCGCCTGGACCGGTCGTGGTGGACGAGGGTGGTGACACCACCATCGCCGCTGTGATGGCCACGATCACGAGACCGATGGCGAACTCGGAAACGATGGCTCGACGGAGATCGCCAACATGGCGTCCAACTCCGACCGGGTCGATGAGCCGTTGCTCGAGCCGGCGCCGGTTGGAGTTGGCGATGCCAAGCATGATCACAAGGGCCACGAGTTTCGCGGCGAGAAATCGACCGTGATTGAGGTCGAAGAGGTCTGACGGGTTCCCAACGAGGCGAACGGTCTGAACGAAGCCGGTGGCGACGAGTACCCCAACGCTGATGGTGGCGACACGGGAGAATCTGCGAACGGTTGCTGCCAGCGGATTCGGCCTTTCCCTCGGAATGACGATCCAGCCCACGATTGCCAGCCCGGCAATCCATGCCGCCGCCGCCGCATGGTGGGCGACATCGGTGACCACACCGACCGCTGGCCACCGCATTGAACGGGAGTGGCCAGCGAACGCCCACGTGGCCAACAGCCCCATTCCCGGCAATGAGACCGCCGTCCAGTAGACCTCTGAATGCACGATGCGGGCGCGGAAGATCACCAACCACATAGAAGATGCAAGTGCGGTGCGAAGTGCGAACGCCATGCCGGCATCGGTCGTGGTGGCCGGAGTGATCGACCCGAACGATGCCCATGGAGCTTTGCCGCTGACGTCGGACGCAACGATGAGTAGTTGTAGGAAACCGAGCAACGCCGTGAAGAACAGCGCTCGACCGAGGATGCGTCGCAACGGTGGGTGCTTGCCCGCAGCCGACCAGACGAACGCGCTCGTCAGTAATATTCCAACAATGGCCATGATCGCCAGGTACGAGGCGTAGCGCAGGATCCAACGCACCATTGTCGGTGTGGAGTAGCTGCCGTCACCTTGCCCGCTCAACGGAGCCACGACGGCAACGGGCGTGGTGGTGGGCGGAGCCGTGGCGGGCACAGCCGGGGTCGCGGCGCTCGAGGCCAGTCCGCTGAACGTGAAGTCGACGCGCCCGGAAATCGGGTGACCGTCGGGGCCCACGAGGCGCCAGCGCAGTGAGATGGCGCCCGGTGGCAGCGGCGGCAGCGGCGTGACGACCTCCATGTTTCCCGCGTTACTGTGTGTCGAGCCGGGGAGTTCGCTGCGAACGCCAGTGGCATCGATCAGCGTCACCGTCATTGTCTCCAGCGGCACCTCCTTGCTGAAGACCCACGTGATCTGTGTCGGTGCAGTGGTGAGCACGGCACCCTCAGCTGGGTCGGTCGACAGCAGGGTGTTGTGTGCCCATGCTGTGCCTGCGGGTAGACCAACGACGCTGCAGATGGTTGTGCAGGCCGCGAGCGCAAACAGGGTGAGGCGGCGGAGAATGGTTCGAGGCATAGGCTGTCAGGGGTTGCTGCATTGCCCCGAGGGAGAGCAACTACATAATGTAGAAGTATATTCGGAGTCGCTCGCGAAGGGGCGGCACCCGTGGAGGATGGGTATGGGACGACGACCTGACGGCGCACTCGAGAATGATGTGTTGCGCGTGCTGTGGGCTGACGGTGGCCGGTTGTTGCCGGGCGAGATCAACGATCGACTCGATGCCGGTTACGCCTACACGAGCGTCGCGACAATTCTCACGAGGCTGCAAGCCAAGGGCCTGGTCGTTCGCACTCCTTCAGGCCGGGCCTTTGCCTATCAAGCGGCCGTCGACGAGCCCGACCTCGCAGTGCGTCGAATCAGTGAGTTGCTCGATTCGTCCTCAGACCGTGCACAGGTGTTGAGCCGATTCGTTGCAGGTCTGCCTGCTCGGGAGGCCAAGGCAATCAAGGCTCTTCTCGATCGGACCGCTTCCGAGAGGGACAAGCGCTGATGGCGAATTCCCTTGCGTTCCCTCTGCTGGTGACGCTTGTGCTGGCTGCGCTGGCAACATCGGTTCACCGCCGGCTGCCGCCTCGGTTGGCCACTCGGTTCGTGACGGTTGCACTGGTGTTGGTGGCCCTCGCATCCATTCCGACGGCGCTGGTCGTGGCCATCGCGTTCTTGGCGCATGTGCCAGTGGTCGGGTTTGGGTTCACGTGGTGCGCTCAGGCAATGGGACTTCATGGTTCGGTGCCGGCGTGGCTCGGCGTGCCTGTGGTTGCGCTGGTCGTTCTCGGGGCGGCGCGCACACTCAAGTTGCTTCGTCAGTATCGGCTGCTGCGGCTCGATGAGTCGCGTCCCATCCACGTTGCCCACAGCCACAGACCGTATGCGGTGACGCTGCCCGGCCGAGCCGGACAGATCGTAATGTCCACAGCATTGGTCGACCTTCTCGATGACGACGAGCGCGACATCGTCGTCGCGCACGAGCGGGCCCACGCCCGCTATCGGCACGATCGGTACCTGTTGACGGCCGAGTTGGCGGCCGCCGCGCTACCACCATTGCGGACTCTTGCGCTGCGGGTGACGTACTCCATCGAGCGGTGGGCAGACGAGGCAGCCGCGGCGGTGTGCGGCGACCGTCAACTGGTTGCGATCACGCTGGGGAAGGTCGCCCTCCAGTCGAACCCGGCGACCGTCGCGGGTTTCTCGGGCCTCGGCGTCGCCGCACGTATGGGCGCCTTGCTGCAACCTCCGGTCCCCAACCTGCGTCAAGCACAGTTGGTTGGTCTGTGGTCGAGCCTTGCTGTCGTTGCCGGCTTCAGCCTGTACCAACTGCACCACCTGGAACGACTCCTCACCGCCCTCTGCCCGCACTGACCGCAAGCGAGCCTGGGTTTGTGTGCGTTCGGTAGCTCCCAGCACCCCCCAGTGCACACGAACCTCTTGGCATGCAGGGGAGCGCAGGTTCTCACCTGACAGACTCCCCATGTGAGCACCGGCCCCCTTCTTCGCCTCACCGGGCTCACCAAGAGCTATCCGGGTGTGACGGCACTCGATGACCTCACGCTCGAGCTGCCACATGGTCGCATCGGATTGGTCGGTGCCAATGGTGCCGGCAAGTCCACGATGTTCCGCATCCTGCTCGGGCTGTCGCACCCGACCGCCGGGCACGTCGAGGTGTGCGGCATCGACGTGGCGCGTGACCCGATTGGCGTGCGCTCCCGATTGGGGTACATGCCCGAACACGACTGTCTGTCGCTGGACCAGACGGCGGCCGATGTGGTGTCGACATTCGGTGAGCTCAGTGGATTGCCGCCGCGCGCGGCGCGCCAACGAGCCTCTGACATTCTCGACTTGGTCGGGCTGGACGAGGCCCGCTTCCGCCCGATCAGCGGGTTCTCCACCGGCATGCGACAGCGTACGAAATTGGCGCAGGCGCTCGTCGGCGACCCGGAACTGGTGCTGCTCGACGAACCGACCGCCGGGCTCGACCCGATTGGTCGCGAGGAGATGCTGCAGCTGGTCGATCGGCTCGGCACGTTCGGCATCTCGGTACTGATGGCTACGCACTTACTGGACGACGTGCAGGCCGTCTGCGACCACGTGGTGATGATCAACGCCGGCAAGTTGGTGGTGTCGGGGGCGACCAACTCGTTGCTCGAGCGCACCGGCCTTGTCACGATCGACGTTGGCCGGCACACCGAGGAACTCCTGGCCGGTCTCGCCGGGGCAGGGGTGTCCGCAGTTGCTGTCGATGGCGTCGTGGAAGCGACCGTTGGTGATGATGCGCAGATGGATCTGGTTCGCGATGTCGTAGCGGAGTTGAGGCTGCCGCTGTTCCGATTGTCGACGCGGTTGCGCACCCTGGACGAGGCGTTCGTGCGGCGTAGCGAGGAGCTGGCATGAGCTCGGTGGCAGGTTCCGCCGACGCCGGGCGCGGCGCCGTCTATGACCGCGGCTATCGGCCGTACGAAGGCCCGCGTGGGCGTCGGGGGGCGGCAACCCTGGCGCTCTACAAGGCATCGATGCGCCGCGCACTCGGCCTGCGGCGTACTTGGCGGCAGAAGGTTGCACCGTTCGTGTTGCTTGCCGTCGTCACCATCCCGGCCATCGTCAACGTCGGCATCGGGTACGTCGCTCGCGACCGCTTCGACGGCTTCCAGATCATCACCTATCGCGAGTACGTCGGTGTGTCGTCCGCGCTGCTGCTGTTCGTAGCGCTCGTTGCCCCGGATGTGATGTGCCCCGATCGACGACAGAAAGTGCTGCCCCTGATGTTCGCGCGGCCACTGCTGGGCACGGACTACGTGTTGGCCAAAGTCGGATCGATCGCGTCCATTCTTTTCGCCTTCTCGTACCTGCCGCAGGTGGTCTTGTTCCTCGGCAACATGTTGGTCAGCGACGCCGCCCTCGACTACTTCACCGGCCATCTCGATGTGCTGTGGAAGGTGCCGCTGTCCATCCTCGTACTCGCCGTGTACTACGCAATGATCGGTTGTGCGCTGTCGTCGCTGACCGATCGCCGCATCGTGGCAGGTGCATCGGTGATCGGATTGTTCCTGCTGACGTCGATCGCTTCGGGCGTGATCGTCGACCAGACGGATGGCCCGGGCGGCGGCGGCGGCGGCGGATACGGCGGCCTGCTCAACGTGCTCGCAATGCCGCTGCACCTGCGCGACGTCATCTTCCTCGGGCATGTCGACGCCAGCTCGCAACTGGGCGGTGTTGCGGGCGGCGGATGGCTGGCGTTGGCCTGCTATCTGCTGGTGCTGTCGGCCGGCGCGTCGGTGCTTTGGTGGCGCTATCGGTGGGTCGAACGATGACCACCGAGTTGCAGACGGATCCCGCGCTCGCCGCGGCCGCCACCGTCGAGGTGAACGCCGTGTCGGTATGGTTCGGGCCGAAGGTTGCGCTGTCGGAACTGACCTGTTCGTTCGGCCCAGGCGTCAGCGGCTTGCTGGGGCCCAACGGCGCTGGCAAGACCACGTTGATGCGAGCGATCGCCGGTCTCACGGGTGTCAACGAAGGCAGTGTGCTCATCAAGGGTCGCAACCCGCGAAGCGACCGCTCGGTGCATGCTTCGATGGCGCTGGTGCCCGAGGATGAGGCAGTTCCCGGCGGGCTGAGCGCACGCCAGTTGGTGCACTACATGGCGGACCTGCGACGGGTGACCGATCGCGATGCGCCCGAGCGCGCACTGCGCACGGTCGACTTGCTCGACGCTGCGGATCGGCAGGTCGGCACATTCAGCAAGGGCATGCGGCAGCGGGCGAAGATCGCCGCTGCGCTCGTCTCTGACCCTGACGTGCTGGTGCTGGACGAGCCGCTCAATGGCGCCGATCCGGTGCAGCGTTTGCACCTCATTGCGCTCTTCAAGCAGCTTGGCGCGGATGGACGCACTGTCATCGTCAGCTCGCACGTGCTCAGCGAGGTCGAGCGGCTTGCGGAGCGAGTGATCGTGTTGGTGCACGGCCGTCTCGCAGCCGCCGGCGGGCATCGGGCGATTCGCGATGCGATGGACGAGACGCCACGCCATGTCTTGGTGCGCTGCGACGACAGCCGTCGGCTGGCCGGGGCGTTGTTCGGGCTCGATTCGGTGACCGGCGTTCGGTTCGAGTCCAAGCGCGACGAGTTGATCGTGGAAACTCTGCAGGCGCGCGAGTTGGCAATAGCACTGCCGCAACTGGCGAAGTCGGCGTCGATTCGGTTGATGGAAGTGCGTCCGCTCGATGACTCGCTGGAGAGCCTGTTCCGGGAGTTGGTGCGATGAGTGCCGCGACATCCACGGTCCGCCCGTGGCGGCCGCGCCCACGGTTGCTGGCCATCGTGATCTACACGTGGCAGTCGTGCTTCCCGCCGAAGCGGTGGGCCGCAATTCTCATGCCGTGCGCCGGCGCGTTGCTCTTCGGGCTGCTCGCTCGCGTCGTCCAGTCCTCGCCGGATAGGGCGTTTGCTCGCATCGCCGCCGAGGGAATCTTTGGGCTGGTCGTGCCGATTGCCGCGCTGGTGATCGGCGACTCGGTGCTCGGTGCCGAGATCCGTGCAGGGTCCTTTCACTTCACCTGGTTGTCGCCCACGCCGACGTGGCAGATCGTGCTCGGGCGTTGGGTTGGAGGGTCGACCGTCGCACTCGCCACCATCGCACCATCTGCGGCGCTGGCCGCAGTGGTTGCCGGCAGCCCGTCGAGTGTGTGGCCCGCGTTTGCGGCGGCGGCCGTGGGCAGCGTCGCGTACGTGGCCGTGTTCATTGCGATCGGGTGCCTGACCAGGCGGACTGCGGTGTGGTCGCTGGCCTTTGTGTTCCTTTTCGAGCGCCTGCTCGGCGCGGCATTGACCGGGATCGCCCAGCTTTCCCCCACGTGGGAGTCGCGCGGCATCTTCGTGGGCTTGCTCGAAGATCCGCCGTCACGTCTCCATCGTGACGGTATTCCCGAGGGCGGCGCGGCCGTGTTGCGGCTGCTCATCATCACCGTGGTTCTGCTGCTGATCGCAAACTGGCGAATGCGCCACATCCGCCTCTCCGGCGCTGCCGACTGATTCGCCCGCGCCCTGTCTGGTCGGTCCAGATCCACACTGAGTGTGGAATTCGTACGACCAGACCGCTGATTCGGAGCGCAGACGACTCGGGCTACGGTTCGCCGAATGGACGAGCTGTTTGTGGCCAACGGAGACATCACGCTGCGCGTGGAGGTGACCGGCGAAGGGCCGGTCATCCTGTGTGTGTCGGGCTGGCCAGAGCTGGCAAACTCGTGGCGCCACCAGGTCGAGTACTTCGCTGCGCGCGGCTACCGGGTCGCAGCGATGGACGTGCGTGGGTATGGCGGCAGTTCCGTGCCTGCCGAGGTGGAGCGCTACACGCTGCGCGAACTGGCAAGCGACGTCGCTGCGGTGGCGGCCGCACTGAGCGACGAGCCGATCGTGCTCTTCGGTCACGACTGGGGCGCACCGATCGTGTGGAACACGGCTATCCGATATCCCGGTCAGATCCGGGCGGTGGCTGGGCTGAGCGTGCCACACACGCCGGCGATGCCGTTCTCGCTGCTCGACCTTTTCGACCAGATGTACACGGAACAGTTCTTCTACATGCTCGCCTTCCAGCCGACCGGGGTGATCGAATCTGAGTTCGCCGCCGACCTGGCCGGTGCGCTGAAGCGGGTGTACTTCGCGGCGTCGGGCGCAGCGCCGTACAGCGGCTTCTATGGCCGAGGTCCGCGGGCTGCGTCGTTCCTCAGCCAGCTGCCCGACCCGCCGGTGGGCCAGCTGTCGTTCATGAGCGACGATCATCTGGCGCTGTCGGTTGCTGCGTTCGAGCGCACGGGAATGGTCGGCGCGTTCAATCGCTATCGTGCCGTCGCCCTCGACTCGGACTCGTCTGCCGACATTGTGGGAGCGCCGGTCAACCAGCCGTCGTGTTTCATCGGCGGTGCACGAGATGTCGTGCGCGAGATGATCCCCGGCATCGACTCCTTTGCCGACCCGGGCGCGGCGTGCACCGATTTCCGTGGCAGCACCGTCATCGAAGGCGTCGGCCACTGGGTGCAGCAGGAAGCGCCTGGCGAAACGAACGCCGCGCTCGCTGCCTTCCTCACGTCGCTCTGACCAGGGGCGTGCTCTCGCTCCAGAGTGCAAGTTGCTCGTCTCGTCCTGATGACACTGCCCTTAGAATCTCGTAATGGCCGGCGGATTGGTAGGACTGCTCGACGATGTTGCGGCGTTGGCGAAGTTGGCCGCCGCGTCGATTGACGACGTGGGTGCGGCTGCGGCCCGGGCGAGTGCGAAGGCTGCCGGTGTGGTGATCGACGACACGGCCGTGACACCCGCCTACGTTCAGGGCCTGGCGGCCGAGCGGGAGCTGCCGATCATCAAACGCATTGCCAAAGGGTCGCTGAAGAACAAGGTGCTGTTCATCCTGCCAACCGCGCTGTTGCTCAGCGAGTTCGTTCCTGTGCTGGTGGAGATCATCCTTGTGGTCGGTGGTGCCTACCTGTGCTTCGAGGGAGCGGAGAAGATCCATCATCGTTTCTCACACCACGCGCCGGTGGACGACTTGCCGGCGGTTGCGATCGATGCCGATCACGAAGAGAAGACCATCAAGAGCGCCATCCGAACTGACTTCATCCTGTCCGGCGAAATCATGGTGATTGCGCTCAAGGAAGTGATCGACGAAGGGTTCGTCTCGCGGGCGATCATCTTGTTGGTGGTGGCCGTGCTGATCACGGTGATCGTCTACGGCATCGTTGCGTTGATCGTGAAGATGGACGATGTGGGGCTGCGGTTGGCGTCGTCGGGTCGGCCGTCGGCTGTGCGGGCCGGCCGTGGTCTGGTGGCCGGAATGCCCAAGCTGTTGGCAGCACTGTCCGTCATCGGGACGGCTGCGATGGTGTGGGTCGGTGGCCACATTCTGGCTGCGGGTGCTGACGAGCTGGGGTGGCACGGGCCATACGACTTGATCCATTGGCTGGAGAAGCCGGCGCACGACCTTGCTGGTGTCGGCGGAGTGTTGGGCTGGCTGGTCAACACCGCAGCATCCGCCGTCGTTGGCCTGACTGTCGGCTTTGCCATCGTGGCCGTCCTGTCAAAGCTGTCGAGCCGCAAGTCCGAGGGCGTGGCAGGCCATTAGCGATGCCACTGGCCATCGGCGTGGCAGGCTGAGGGGATGCTGTTGCCCGGAACCGTTGCCCCCGCCTTCAACTTGCCCGACCACGACGGCTTCCAGGTATCGCTGGCCGATCAGGCCGGGCACTGGGTGCTGCTGTGGTGGTACCCGAAGGCGGCGACCCCTGGTTGAACGGTGCAAGGACAGGGCCTGCGTGACAGCGCCCATCAGCTCGAGACGCTCAATTGTGTCGTGTTGGGCGCGTCGTTCGACACCGTTGGGGAGAACCATGCCTTTGCCACTGCACAGCAGTTCCCATTCCGGTTGCTCAGCGATGTGGATCGCACAGTCGGCGAGCGATACCAAGTCGTACGGCCCAGCGGGCATCAGTACGCGGACTATCCCGAACGCATCAGTTACCTCATCGATCCCGACGGTGTGATTCGCCGCAGCTACGCCGTGCACGACGTTGCCAGTCACGCTGCGGAAGTGATCGCCGACCTCACCGAGTTGCAGGGGGACAGTGCCTGACGCCGCCCGCAGTGGTCCGCTGGTCAACGCGATCGACCCGTACGTCACAGATGGCAGCGCCGATGCAGTGGCGCTGCGTGCGCGAACCCAGTCGGTCAACCGCGGCGCTGCCCGAGCAGCCGTCCTGGGTGTGAACGATGGGTTGGTGACCAACCTGTCGTTGATCATCGCGATGGCGGGCGCCTCGGCCGGTCAATCAGCGGTCCGGCTCGCTGGATTTGCCAGCCTGGTTGCGGGAGCCTTCTCGATGGCCGCCGGCGAGTGGGTCAGCGTCCGCAGTCAGGTCGAGCTCTATCAAGGCATTCTCGCCGAGTTGCGCAACCTCGTTCGGCGCAACCCGCGCCTGGTCCTCGAGCAACTCACCGAGCGGTTGGAGGAGGACGGGTTTGCCAAGGAGACCGCTCAGCAGGCGGCGACGGAGCTGCCGCTCGACGAAGGCCGATTCTTCGACTTCGCTGCGCGGACGCTGTTCGGCATCACCACCGACGGCTTGGGTTCGCCGCGGGTGGCCGCGCTCTCGTCGCTGGCACTGTTCTCGGTGGGTGCGTTGGTCCCGCTGGTCCCCTGGTTCGTCACCTCCGGTACAGCGGCGATGTGGGCATCGATCGTGCTCACCGCCATTGCCAGCGTCGCAGTTGGCGGCTGGATCACATCGTCCAGCGGCTCCGGCGTCGTCAAGGGCGGCGCCCGTCAGCTACTGATCGTGGTCGCAGCCGCCTCGGTGACGTACATCATCGGCAAGATCTTCGGCACCGTCGTCGCCTGACGCGAATCCCTGGGATTTCCAGCGCGCCCCCGGAGGTCGCGGCCAAGCTGTGCGCATGACCTATGACGACATTGTTGCCCTGTTCTTTGCGCCGTCGCCGCAGCCGATCCCTTCGCCAACGGTGACAGCCAGTGCGGTGGTGTCAACGCGCCGGTCATAGTCGCGTCCTCCACGAGTGGCGGCCAAGCCAAGGCGATGGCGGAGCTGTTCGACGCCTTCGCCTGACGGGCTTTGACCGCGTAGTTGAGGGACGGCGATCTCGCAGCGTTGGCGGTGGGGCGCCGCATCGGGGCCTCCCAGCGCCAACGCTGACCTGGGTGCAGACAAGTTGGCGCTGAGACGCCACCGGCGGACACACCAGCGCCAAAGCTGAGCCAAGCACGTTCGCACAATGAACGGCCGATACGCGCCTGACCGTACGATCTCACCGCACATTCGTACCGAACGTTCTACCGCACGTTCGCACCGGCCGCGAGGCCACCCCAAGGAGACCTCCCCCATGACCGAAGCTTGGATCATCGACGCCGTCCGCACACCCCGTGGCATTGGCAAGATCGGCAAGGGGTCGCTGGCCGACATCCACCCGCAGCAGTTGGCCGCCACCGTGCTCAGCGCCATCCGCGACCGCAACGAACTCGACACCGCCACCGTCGATGACGTCATCTTCGGTACCTCCATGCAGGTCGGCACCCAGGGCGGTGATCTGGCCCGCATGGCCCTGCTCGACGCCGGCTACGACCCCAAGGCATCGGGCGTCACCCTCGACCGGTTCTGCGGCTCGGGCATCACCACTGCCAACATGGCAGCGGCCTCCATCATGTCCGGCCTGGAAGACGTCGTCATCGCCGGCGGCTGCGAAATGATGTCGCTGCACCCAGCCCTCGGCGCGGCGCAGACGAATGTGCGCGGTCCGCTGATGGACGCCGGCAACGAGCGTCTGCGCGCCCGCCACCCGCAGACCCACCAGGGTGTCGCCGCCGATGCAATCGCCTCGATGGAGGGCATTTCGCGCCAAGCCCTCGACGAACTGGCCTTCGAATCGCAGCAGCGTGCCGCCCGTGCCATCGCCGAAGGTCGCTTCGCCAAGAGCCTGATCCCGGTCTACAAGGAGGACGGCACGCTGGCCCTCGATCGCGAAGAGTTTCCCCGCCCGCAGACAACCCTCGAGGGCCTTGGCCAGCTGCCGCCCGCTTTCGCCGCAATGGCCGACTTCCCGCTCGACGAAACGGGCACCACGCTGCGCGGGCTGGTCCTGGCCCGCTTCCCCGACCTCGACATCAAGTTCGTGCACCACGCCGGCAACAGCTCGGGCGTGGTCGACGGCGCCGCCGCCATCCTGATTGCCAGCCCGGACGCCGCCAGGGCTCGCGGTTGGAAGCCTCGTGCGCGCATCGTCGCCGTTGCCAATATGGGCGACGATCCCACGCTGATGCTCAACGCTCCCGTGCCTGCGGCGCACAAGGTGTTGGCCAAGGCGGGCCTGACCATCGACGACATCGACCTGTTCGAGATCAACGAAGCCTTCGCCGTCGTGGCGGAGAAGTTCATCCGCGACCTCGGCCTGGACCGCGACAAGGTCAATGTCAACGGTGGTGCGATGGCGCTCGGCCATCCGATTGCGGCCACCGGATCGATGCTGATCGGCACCGTCCTCGACGAGCTCGAGCGCACTGATGGCCGCTACGGCCTGGTCACCATGTGCGCCGCCGGTGGCATGGCCCCGGCCATCATCATCGAACGCGTCTAGTCACCTCGGCCCCGGCATTCAGCTGCGCCGGGGCAGGTTGGCATCGTCGTCGATCGCCGTAAGATCGGGGTACTGCTGGCTCAGACGTACGTCTGACCGCACCTATTGCAAGGTCTCGAACCTGCCGGTTGTCAAAGTCGGAGGTGAAGGAGACCCGCCGTGGGCTCGAAGTGTTTTGATCGGTTTGGCGCGTGATGGCGCTCTGTTCGTACTGCATGCAGGACATGACGACCGCGCAGTCGTGTTGCTTCGAAGCACTCCACCGCGACGGCGTTCACATATCCCTGGTTCCGCATCGTCCGCCGAACGGTCGATCGCGCGGGAAGGCGTGCGGCGATTGCGGGGTCAGCCCGGGCGGCTGGCACCACCTGGGCTGCGATCTGCAACGCTGCCCGTTGTGCCGCGGTCAGTTGCTCTCGTGCGACTGCGACTTCGACGAGTTCGAGAGCGACGACGACGAGCTGGACGACGATGACAACGTCTCACCATACGGAGTGGACGGCAATGGGCAGCCGACTGAACTGCGCATCATCGACGGGATGGAAGTGATCTTTCACCACGCCGACGTACCCGAGAGCGATCTCACCACGGTCCGCGGCATCCGCTGCACGAACGCGCTGCGTACTGTCATCGACGTGGCATGCGACATGTCGCCCGAAGACTTGGTGATTTGCGTGGAAGATTGTCTGCAGCGCCGGCTCTTCACGGTTGACGAGGCGAATCGTCGACTGGACGCGCCCGACATGGCCGACTACCGAGGAGCTCGCCTCCTCCGTGCTGTGCTGCCGCTGGCGACCGGAAGCAGTGATGATGCACGCTGATGCAGCGTGATGTGCTGTGCTGCGAAGGCGACATACCAAGGCGACATGCGGACCACCATCGACCTCCAGCCCGATCTGCATCGCATGGCGCTGTCACTCGCCCGCGACCAATACAGAACTCTCAGCGAGACCATCAACGACCTGGTGGCGCGCGTCCTTCTACCTCAGCTGTCACCGACGTTGTCGACCAGCCCACTACCGGTCTCCCGACCGTCTTGCTCGGAAGAGTGACGACAGCACAAGACGTCCGCCAGTTGGAGGACGAAGAGTGACGATCTTGTTGCACGCCAACGTCACGATCGCGCTCACGGTCGCAGATCAGCCTCACCAACTGTGGAAGTGACGCGTTGCTGGCTACGGGACCTGCGACTGACGACACACAGGGCGTCAGTTCGCCGCAATAGCCGCTCCGGTGCCGTTGTGGCGCGTCGCCGACGGTCCATCCTCGACACGGCGAGGCCGAGCGAGATGTCAAAGTCGTCAGTCGTTGCCCCGATGATGCCACGCCGCCGTCCCACCCACGGACACACCCGATCAGTTGGGGATGCGGCCGGTTTCGTAGGCCCAGATCACGATCTCGACCCGGTTCCTGGCGCCGAGCTTGCTCATCAGGCTGGCGAGGTGGGTCTTGGCGGTACTGAGACTGATGTGCAGTTCGGTTGCAATTTCTGCATTGGTTCTGCCGCGCGCAGCTGTGATCAGCACCTCTTCCTCGCGCTCTGTCAGCGGTTCGATGGGCTGCGCGACCGGTGGCCGATTGGTGGCGTTCGCGAGCGTGGAGAGCAGGCGACGCGTGACGCTCGGCGCGATCAGCGCATCACCTTCAGCTGCCGCGTGAATGGCTTGCACCAACAGGACTGGGCCGGCATCTTTCAGTAGAAACCCGCGCGCGCCAGCCCTCAGTGCGCCGATCACGTACTCGTCCAGATCGAAGGTGGTGATGATCACCACGGCCAGCGGGTGGGTGACCTGCGGCCCGGCCAACAGGCGAGTCGCCTCCACGCCGTCCATCTCCGGCATCCGGATGTCGAACAGACAGACATCCGGGCGCAGCTGGCGAGCAAGTTCGACAGCCTCTCGTCCGTTGGCGGCCTCGCCGACAACTTCGATTCCCTCCTGCGCATCGAGGATCATTTTCAGCCCGGTGCGCACAAGATGTTGGTCGTCGGCGACCAGGACACGAATGGTCATGCGGGCACTTCGTCGCGTGGCAACACGGCGGTGATGGTCCAGCCGCGACCCTTGTTGGGGCCAGCCTGCAACGTGCCGCCGAGCAGCTTGGCGCGCTCGGACATGCCGACCAGTCCGAAGCCGGTCGTGGCCGATGCGGATGGATTCGGGTCGCCGTCGTCATGGACGGTCAGTCGGATGGCATCGCGGTCGCCCGCGACCTTCACGTCGATGCGCGTCGCGTGACGCGCGTGGCGAACGGCGTTCGTGATCGACTCCTGGGCCAGCCGATACACCGCCGCCTCCACCGACGGTCGCAGGTCCTCGAGCCCGCCGGAGAGTTGGACAGCGATGTGCGGCGAGCTGCCGGTGGCCCGCGCCAACTTCGTGATATCCGCAACTCCGCGCAGCGGCGCAAGCGCGGCCGCTTCACCATCGCGCAACGCCCCGACCATGATGCGCATCTCGGTGAGGGCTCGCGAGGCTTCGACCTCGATGACTTCCAGTACTCTCGCTGCCGCCTCCGGGTCGGTCGCCGCCACCGTGCGCCCGGCTTGGGCTTGAATGATGATGGCTGACACGTGATGGGCGACCGTGTCGTGCAGCTCGCGCGCAAGTTGCTCACGCTCGTGCAGCTTGATCTGGTCGGCCTCGCGAATGCGGTACGTGATCCGGTAGCGCACGGCCAGACCAACGGCCGCAGGAAACAACAGGAACACGGACGCTCCAATGACCTCGACGAAGCTGTTGACAGCGCCTGATCCGTTGGGCACGTGGGCGAGCAGCATGACAGCCATACCGAGGATGCACTCGCGACCCGATCCCCAACGACACAACGAGTACGGAAGGATCAGCAGCCACGCAGTTGCATAGAGCATCGCCGAGTGTCCGGCGCCCAGGAGCGATACCGCCTCGCTGGCGCCGTGGCATGCGAACACGATGACGACGACCGTGAGCGGGTGCGTACGCCGCCACAGCAAGGCAAAGATCGGCGGCACGCCGACGACGAACGCGACCACCGGCCAGCCAAGGTCGTGTCGCATGAAGACTTCCAGCACAGCGACCGGCACCAGTAGCCCGAGCAGCACCCAGTCGGTCCACACCCGCGAAGGCGGAGGTGGTGTCGCCCGCGGCTCGGCCCAGAGCTGTCGGGCCGTGTCGCTCACCATCTCGCCATCATACGGATCGGTCCACAGTCGCGAATCGGCCGAAAGTACGGTCCACCCCTCAGCCGAACAGTCAGCACACATTCGACCACTCGACCGATGTGGCCAATCGGCAACTTCGCCACCATGCAGGTGCAGTGCACGCGGCCCGTCTGGCTGCGCGCCGAGGAGGAATTGCAATGTCACATGCCCTGTACCGATTGGGTCGCTTCGCAGCGCGTCGTCCTCTGGTCGTTATCGCAACCTGGGTGATGCTGGCGGTCGTGGTGATTGGTTCATCGGTCGCGTTCGGTCGCGAGTTGGAGGACTCGTTCGAGGCACCTGGTCTCGATTCCACGGCTGCGCTCGATCTGTTGACCAGCGCTCAGTCGGACGCCGCGGGCCCGACGGCTCAGGTGGTGCTGACGCCGATCGATTCGACTGAAACGTTCACCGACTCGCCGGCCGCTCAGAGCGCGCTCGAACGCACCGCAGTCGCGGTCGCGGAATTGCCGAATGTGTTGGGCGCCAGCGAGCCGCAGATTTCGTCGGACGGCCGAGTGGCGTTGATTCGTGTTCAGTACGCGTTGATCGAGAAACTGAGCATCGACGATTTGAACAACCTGAAGGAATTCGCCACCGACGCCGGGGCCGGTTCGCCCCTGCAGATCGAACTGAACGGTGACCTGTTCTTCTCGTTCGAGCAGCCGGAGAACAACGCCAGTGAGCTGATCGGACTGGCTGCCGCGGTCGTCATTCTTCTTCTGGCCTTCGGCTCGTTGATCGCGATGGGCCTCCCGATCGGCCTGGCCGTGTTCGGCCTTGCGCTGGGCATCAGCTCGATGTCGCTGATCACATATCTCATCGAGATTCCCAGCTGGGCCCCGCAGCTCGCCAGCATGGTTGGTCTCGGTGTCGGCATCGATTACGCGCTCTTCATCGTAACTCGTCATCGCGAGTTCCTGGGTCGCGGCATGACCGTTGAAGAGGCGGTCGGACGTGCCACTGCGACCGCCGGCCAAGCGGTCATCTTCGCTGGCGGCACCGTTGTCATTGCGATCCTCGGTCTCGCCGTTGCCGGCGTGCCCTTCCTCACGTCTGCGGGCATCGCCATCTCGGTCACCGTGCTGCTGATGGTGGTTGCCTCCATCACGCTGCTTCCCGCATTCCTTGGTCTCGCCGGCCACCGCATCAACCGCTTCGCCATCCACCGTCGCTCGTCGGTGCGGGCGAACGGCGCCGCTGCCGGCGCCCGCTGGGAGCGTTGGATTCGGCATGTCTCACGGAACGCATGGGTCTACGCGATCGGCGTGACGGCGCTGTTGCTGGCGTTGGCCGCACCGGTCTTCTCGTTGCGACTGGGCTTTCCTGACGAAGGCTCCCTGCCCGCTGATCGAACTCAGCGCCAGGCATACGACCTGTTGGCCGACGGGTTCGGCCCCGGCGTCAACGGGCCGCTTGTCATTGCTGTTGACATCTCGCAAGATGCCGCGGTCGTCGAGCCGTTGAGCGCCGCGATCCTCGCCGACGAGGGCATCGCGTCGGTGATGCCCGCACAGGTGAACGAGGCCGCCGGAGTGGCGACGCTGCTGGCCATTCCCTCCTCATCGCCCCAGGACGAGGCAACGCTGCAGACCATCGACCGCCTGCGCACCGACGTCTTCCCAGTGGTACTGAATGGCACTGAAGCCACTGCGCACATTGGTGGACAGACGGCCAGCTTCGGCGACATCGGCACCCGCGTCAACGACCGACTGCCGCTGTTCATCGCGGCAGTCATCCTGCTCTCGTTCCTGCTGCTCACTCTCGTGTTCCGTTCGGTGGTGGTGCCGCTGAAGGCAGCACTGATGAACCTGCTGAGCATCGGTGCCGCCTACGGAGTGTTGGTCATGGTCTTCCAATGGGGATGGGGCAAAGACCTCATCGGCCTCGAGTCGACCGTCCCGGTTCTGGCCTTCATCCCGATGTTCATGTTCGCCATCCTCTTCGGTCTGTCGATGGATTACGAGGTCTTCCTCCTGTCCCGAGTGCGCGAGGAGTACCTGCGTACTGGCGACAACGACGCAGCGGTCGTCCACGGCATCGCCAGCACAGCGCGCGTGATCACGTCAGCGGCACTGATCATGATCTCGGTGTTCACCGGGTTCGTACTCAGCGACGATCCCGTCACAAAGATGATGGGCCTCGGGCTGGCCACGGCGATCTTCGTCGACGCCACGATCATCCGCATGGTGTTGGTGCCCGCGACAATGAAGCTGATGGGCAACGCCAACTGGTGGCTGCCCGCATGGCTGAACAGGCTGCTGCCCAGCATCGACATCGAAGGCGAGTCCGGCCTTCCGGAGCCAGATCGTGAGGTCGACGCGACCGGCACCATCGACCACGAACTGGTGTCGGCATGAGTGCCGCGATCGTGTCGCCAGCGACGTACGCAGTTCGGCTGGAGATCGCCTACGCGGACCGTCCGCTGAACCGAGTGACGTCGGCCTTTCGCTTGGTCCTCGTCGTACCGATCCTTCTGCTGTTCGCGCTCATCGCCTGGGACCGTTCGTCCGGACTGCTGACCGTTTCCGTCGGTCTCCTGGTGGTGTTCCGGCGCAAGCCCACGCTGGTGGTTCGACTGCCGCTGGTGAAGTGGTTCCTCGCGATTCCACACTTCGTGGTCCTCGCAGTGTTGTTCATCGGTGTGATTGGCGCATCGATCGGCGCCTGGTTCGCGATCCTGTTCACCGGTCGTTACCCGCGGGCACTGTTCGACTACATCGTCGGCGTGATGCGCTGGGACCAGCGAGTCACCGGCTATGCGTTCACCCTCGTCACCGACCAGTACCCGACATTCTCGCTGAAGCCCTGAGCACAGCGCGCCGGTGGCAGCTAGACGGCTTCTTGTTCCTGGGCCGCATCCAGAAGCGCTACCCGAGCTCTGGCGACGCGGGAGCGGACCGTGCCGAGTGGGCAGCCGATCACCGCTGCTGCCTCTTCGTAGCTCAGCCCGACCAGTTGGGTCAGCACGAACGCTTCCCGCCGGTCTGCGTCGAGCACTTCCAAAAGGTCATCGGTGTGCTGATGTGCGGGTGCCGAGGGAGCGGTGGTGAAGCTGGTGATCCGGTCGACCAACCGACGTTGGCGCTGATGGCGGCGGACCTGGTCGGCGCAGACGTGGCGTGCAATCGACAGCAGCCACACCAGCACCGGCGCGTCGCCCCGGTAGGTGTGCAGTGACCGCAACGCTCGCAGGTACGTCTCCTGGGCGAGGTCTTCCTCTTCGCCCGGCGAGCCCAGCGAGTGACACACGCGCAGCACGCGATCCTGCGTGAGGCGAACAAGCTCACCGACGGCAACGTTGTCGCCCTCGGCCGCTGCTTGCAGCACTCGGCGTAGCGGATCGACGGCAGACACGGGGAAGATCATTTCACAACAGGCAAGTCGCGGCAACCGGCAGATCTGGGAACTCCCGGACGTTTGTGTGCGACTATCTCTCTGTGAAGTGCGACGAATGGCAAGCCGCGATCTCGGCAGCGATCGATGACGAGGCGCCCGGCGTCAGTCAGAGGTTGGTGGAAGCACATCTCGCGGGCTGCCCGAGCTGTCGTGCGTTTCGGGCAGCGGCCGAGCATGCTGCCAGCGTGGTTGTTGCATACCCGCAGTCGCCGGTCCTGTCGCTCGCCAGCCGCGTCACGAAGCGCGCCGCTGTCGCTGATCGTGCAGCGCAACTGAGCATCGTGCGTGTTCTGCTGCTGGTCGTTGCCGTGCAGATCATCGCGTTCTCGCTGCCGGCGTTGGTGCTCGGTGATGAGCAGAACACGTCTGCTCACGCGGCCCGTCATCTTGGTGCGTTCACTGCGGCCTACGGCGTGGCGTTGGTCGTCGTCGCAGTTCGTCCGACGAGGGCGCGCACGATGCTCCCCGTGGCGGCCGTGCTGGCTGGAGCATTGATCATCACCGCCATTGTCGACATGGTCAACGGCCACATTCCGCTTGTCGGTGAGACACAGCACATCCCCGAGCTGCTCAGTGTCGTGCTGATCTGGATGATGACCGTGCCTGGCCCACGCCGTCGCTCGAAGTCCGGCACTGAGAGCATCGGCTACACGCCGCTTCGAATCGTCGACGACGAACGCGCCGTCGGCTGAGGTGCCCTCGACTACTTCGTGACAGCCTCGGCGTACGGTGGCGGACATGAGTACCGAGGCATCGCTGGCAACCGAACATCTGTCGTTGGTGCTGGCGCGTCTCGCCGGGTCGGGCGCAGTGCCGCGGGCCGATCAGGTGGAGGCGGTCCATGCCATCATCCAGCCTGCGGCGCGGGTGCTGGTGGTGCAGGCAACCGGTTGGGGCAAGTCGGCGGTGTACTGGGCTGCCACTTCCGCATTTCGGGCTTCCGGTGCCGGGCCAACCCTCGTCGTTTCACCGCTGCTGGCGCTGATGCGCGATCAGGTCACCGCCGCCACCAACTCAGGGCTCCGCGCAGCCACGGTGAACAGCACCAACCTCAACGAGTGGGACCCCATCTTCGATGCGCTCGACAACAACCTGCTCGATGTCCTGCTTGTCTCACCCGAACGCCTGGGCAATCCGCGTTTCGCAGCTCGGCTCGACGAACTGATGGCACGCGTCGGGCTGGTCGTGATCGACGAAGCGCACTGCATCAGCGACTGGGGCTTCGACTTCCGGCCCGACTACCAGCGGCTGGCTCGCGCTCTGCTCTCCACCCCGACGGCCTCCGTCCTGGCCACAACCGCCACCGCCAACCAGCGTGTCACCGCCGACGTGGAGGCACAGTTGGGCACGGGCACCGTGACCTTCCGCGGCACATTGGCGCGCACCTCACTGCAGCTCTCCGTGGTTTCCGGCCTCTCCCCGCTGGAGCGATACGCGTGGGTTGCAGACGCACTCGACACGCTGCCCGGCTCGGGCATTGTCTACGTGCTCACCGTTGCCGAGGCCGATCGGCTGGCCGGGTTCCTGCAGACCTGCGGCCACCACGTCGTTGCCTACACCGGCCAGATGGAGCCCGACGCGAGGGTGGAAGTGGAGGAGCAATTGCGCGCCAACCTGGTGAAGGCAGTCGTCGCCACTTCTGCGCTCGGTATGGGCTACGACAAGCCTGATCTGGGCTTCTGCCTGCACGTCGGCTCGCCCGCCACACCGGTCGCGTACTACCAACAGATCGGTCGCGCAGGTCGTGCAGTCGCCACCGCAGAT
>Ga0105047_10000102_pt1 | contig 113469 bp, 97 predicted proteins | sample MAT04_FD_78384 | JGI IMG/M metagenome (GOLD analysis project Ga0105047, IMG submission 78384) | Freshwater microbial communities from Lake Fryxell liftoff mats and glacier meltwater in Antarctica - MAT-04 (megahit assembly) | ecosystem: Environmental > Aquatic > Freshwater > Ice > Liftoff... | reverse complement strand
GGGCTGCATAGAGAAAGAGCAACCTCGACCCCGATAGAGTCAAGTAGACCCTATCTCGTTGGCTTGCTCACGAGCTCAGGAGCCGCGCCGCGCGCGACGACGACGGAGCGCGACGAGCAGGCCTGCGCCGAGCGCGAGGACCGGCGCCGTTCCCGGTCCGCCCGGGCGCCCCTTCGCGACTGCACAGCCGCCGCCGTCCGAGCCCGCGGGATTGGGGTTCTCGGCGCACGCCGAGCCGAACCCGTGCCTGGGCGTCGGGTCACACGCGTCGGCGGCGAGCGTCCCCGAGGCCGCGACGGTCTTGTCGACCGCACGCGTCGTGGAGGTCGGGTAAATCTCGCAGATCCCCTCGACGTCGTCCGGGGTGAGCGTACGCAGCGTGGAGGTTCCCGGCTTGTAGCTCGCGTACATCGTCGCGGTCGGGTTGGTCGCGTGCGCGAGACCGAGGAAGTGCCCCGCCTCGTGCGTGATGACGCTGAGCAGGTCGAAGCCGTTCGCCGGCACGGTGGTCGACGTGGAGAGGTTCTTCGCCGTGGCGTTGATCTCCATGTCGGCGTCGTAGATCTCGCCGGTGTCGGCGTTGAACGTCACCGTCGTCAGGCCGAGCGTGTTGTTCGGGTCGCTGTACGGCCACGTCACGTCGCGGAAGACGATCACGTTCTGGTTCGGCCCGTTCGGGTTGTAGCGGACCTCGGAGCACTCGACCGGCCCCTGGTTCGACGCCGCGATGCCGACCTTGCCGCCCGTGCAGGCGACGGCGTTCCAGGCGTTGAACGCCTCGTCGATGACGGTCTTCGCCGTGTCGAGCGGGACGGTCACGCTCGCCTCGCTGTTGATGCTGTAGGCGACGCACGCGCTCTTCCAGAAGAGAACGAGCCCGTCGGTGAAGCAGCCGCGCGACGGGCTGTAGTTCGCCGGGATGGGAGTGGTCGTCGTCCGGCAGAAGGCCCCAGCCTCGTGCGGCGCCAGGAGCGCGAGGAGCGCCACCGACATCGCCGCTCCGAGAGCGGCATTGCTTCGCGAGCGAGAGCGAGAGCGCCCGCGCGCGCGGCGAAGCAAGTAGTTCATGACGACAAAGGTAGCACGAAGGTGCCCCCTCGCCCGGTCACCACGGGAGGACCAGCACGCCCGTGATCAATTGCGCGCAGATGACCCCGACGATCGCAATGGTGCCGAGCCCGATGATGGTCCCCTTCCGCACCGCCGAGTGTTCAACCGCGTCGAGCGCGGCCTCGTAGAGCCCGACGTCCTGCGACCGGAGCGCGCGCGCGCGCTGGAGTGCAGCATGGAGGACGCGACGGCGCTCGAAGACGCGCATGGCGTACGCGGGCGTGCCCCATAGGCTGCGAGGAGACTCGCCAAAGCCGGCAAAGGCAACGATCGCCGCGTGGGGATCGATCGCGCTCTGCGCCGACGGCATCGAACGGCTCGAGGGCGGCGGCGCGGCGCCGAGCCGGACCTCCGATGGCTCGTGCGGGGCGAGGGCCGGCGGAGGCATCGGGGGCGGCGACGCGTCCTGCAGGCGATGCCGATGCGAGGAGGGCACGCACGCGAGCTCGAGCTCCAGCCCGTCTCCGTCGGCGATGAAGTCGAGGTCGAGGTCGCTGAGCTCGCGACCCGCCGACCGCGGCGCGATGATCCGGTACTCGCCGGAAGCACGCGGGATCGCGCGGACGCCGCGGGAAGGCGTGCGACGCGGAGGCGGTTGCGATCGACCAGACATGCCGTGCTCGTCGTAACGACGAGCGCGGCCGAGGATTAAGGGTGCTCCCGAAGTTCGCTCACGGCGTCGCGGTGAGCTTGAACGTCGACGAGGCCGCGTAGCCTCGCACCATGACGTTCACGATCCCGGGCTGGGCCAGCGTGACCGTGCACGTCTCCGCAGAGCCGTTCTTGTAGGGGCGGCAGTCGTAGCTGCTGGTGGTCGGTGCAGCGCCGCGCTTCACGTACAGGTCCGCGTCGCCGGTGCCCGCGAGGACGAACGTGTAGCTGCCCGCCGGAAGCTGAGGCGTCACGTAGCGCTTCTCCTCCGCCTTGGCGACGCTGCCGCTCTCGTCGAGGCCCGTCCACGCGCCACCGCCACCGCCGCCGCCGCCACCGCCGATGGGCATGCCAGGCGTGAACACGTTGTCCTCTTCGCCCGTTACGAGGACGACCTGCGCGGTGTCGATCGACGCGAAGATCTGCTCGTAGGTCTTCGGCGCCGCCGTTCCCATGAGACCCTTGATGAGCGCCGTCGTCGCCGGCGCGTCCGAGTGGAAGTACGCGGGCATCGCGTTCGTCACGATGTCCATGTACTTCGTGCCGCTCGGGTCGTCGGCGTTCAGGAGCGCGCGCTTCTGCGCGAGCGAGCCGTCGACGTACGCGAACGTGTCGCAGCCGTTCATGAACAGCATGAGGTACTTGCCGGGCACGAAGCGGCCGCGGTTCGCGAGGGCACGGACGTTCTGCCCGAGGCCCGCGTGCCCGTTGTACGCGATGATGTCGGCGCCGCCCGAGAGCCCCTCGTAGCGCGTGTAGAACGACTCGGGAGCCGAGCTCACCTCGTCGACGAGCAGCGCGTTGATCGTGACCTTCTTGCCGTCGGCGAGGGTCGCGTGGAACGCGACATCGGGCGCGCTCACGCCCGGGCCTGCAGGAATGACGGCCGGCTCGGTCGTGAGCCCGAGCGCGCCGAAGGTCGAACGCATCGTGGAGACGAACGCGTTGTACGCGGAGATCCCGGCGTCCGCCGAGGTGGTTCCGCTCTTCTCGTACTTGCCGAAGATCGCGACGACCTTGAGCTCGTTGTCCTCCCAGACCTTCTGGTACTCGGGGTACTTGCCGGTCGTGTTCTCGACCGAGCGCGTGACCGTCGCCGTCGCCGTGACGACGTCTGCCGCCGCGAGCGAGCAGCCGCTCGATTTCGGGCGATAATAGTACCACATCGATCCGGAATCGACCTCGTGCGCGCCGTGGTCGACGCACGACGCCTTGTACTTGGTCGTGAACGCCTCGAGCCCCGCGTAGCTCACGCTGCGAGGCAACGTGAAGCCGTACGTCGCGGGCACGTTCCTCTTCTTGCCCCAGGCGACGGGCATCTTCGCGTGGTACGTGACGCGGTACGCGCCGCCCTCCGCGATGGTCTTGATGTTCGAGAGCACGAGGCGGTCGAGCCGCCCGACGCTGCGATCGAAGTTGAGGTGACCGATCGTGTAGAGGAACTGGTCCTGGATCGTCTGCTTCGGGTTCCAGCTCGAGTCGGTCACGAGCTCGCCGTCGAATTCGAAGTCGAGCTGCACCGATTCGCGGCTCGAGAAGTCCTGATCGGACGACTCGGCGTCCTCCTTCGTGTCGTTCTCGGTCGCGCAGCCGAGCGCGAGGCCCGACGCAAGGACGGAGGAAGCGAGGCAAGCAAGGAAGGCAAGGGACGGAGCTCGGAGCATTGGCCCTATGTACGGCGGCGTGCGACGAACCTTCCCTGGCGGCTGACCGCCGCCCGGCGCCCCAGGGAAGCTCCTGGGCATCACGGACGTATTCAGGCGCGCAGGACGATGCAAGCGATCGGCCCCAGCACGCGCCCCGACCTCGGGCACCACGAGCTCGGTTCGGACGGCGCTCCGCCGGACACGATCCGCGACGGCACGGCGCCGCCGCACGTCCCTCGACGCCTCCTCCCCCGGCCCCGGCGGCGCCCGCGACTGCCACCGCCGACGTGATCCCCCCGATCACGTTCTCACCCCCGCTCTCGCCGCCCCCGCGGCGTCGCGGACCGACCCCCGCGCCGAAGCGCTGAGCGGCCCGCGTCAGCCCGTCACGAACGAGCTCAGAAGCCGTATTCGGCGTTGAACTTCGCGTCGAGCTCGGCCTCCGCACCCCACGTCTGCACCGGCGCCTGGACAGGCGCGGCAGACTCCGGCGCCGACCACGGCTCGAGGGGCGTGCGCACGGCCGGCAGCGGAACCGGAAGCGCCGCGCTCGTCAGCTCGGTCGTGCTGATGAGCGCATGCGACAGCTCCATGTCCATCACGGCTTCGACGTTGGTCGGGGCATTCGCCCTCGTGGTGAGCCCTGGGCCGCAACCCGTGATCAACGCGGTGGCGAGCGTCACGAGGACAGGCGCGAGGGCGTGGAGCTTCATGCGCCCCGGGATAGCACCAGCATGGGCCCGTGCAACGCGGAGCCCACGAATCCCAGGTCGCGTTCATCCCCACCGCAATCGTGCACCTCTCCGCGACGTGCCATCGAGGGCTTACCCCGCGTCACCGCCCGGTGTTCGCTGCTACGATGTGCTCAGCCGTGAAAGCTCCGCCCCTCCTCCTCCTCTTCGTCGGTGTTCCCTGCGTCCTCACCGCCGGTGCGCTGGCGGTCTTCGCCAGCTGCTCCGGCAGCAGCAGCGCGCCCACGGGCGCAGCGCTTCCCGACGGCGCGCCCGCGATCGTCGCGAACCCCGACGCCCCGCCGGGTCCGAGCTGCACGCCGATCGACATCGCGCCCGGCACCGGCAAGAAGTTCTGCGAGCTGCCCGGCACGGACTCGACCGCGCTCAAGGTCCCGCCGGAGTTCTGCGTCCGCGAGTTCACGACCACCCCGGTGATCGAGGCGCGCGTGCTGCGGTTCGCGCCGAACGGCGATCTCTTCGTCGCCGCGCCCTCGATGGACACCCCCGGCGGCGCCACCGACGGCCCTGGCGCGATCGTCATCCTCCCCGACGACGACGGCGACGGCCGCGCGGACGCCGTGCTCACGTACGCCGGGCCGACGCCCCGCAAGAACAGCACGTGCACCCTGCTCGACAAGGACCCGAACAGCTTTGCCTGCGTGCACGGGCTCCTGTTCACCGGCGGGTACTTGTACTTTACACGTAGCAACGAGGTGCGTCGCTTCCCCTACACGCCGGGGCAGCGCACGGCGCCTCCCGCGACGAGCGAGCTCGTCGCCATGCTCGGGGGCGAGAACATCGAGGACGCACGCTGGACCCACACCCTCGAGCTCACGAAGGGCGGCAGCATCTACGTGTCTCGCGGACGAACCGACACCTCCGGGTGCTCGGCCGAGCAGATGGCGCGCGGCGCGGTGTTCGCGCTCCATGTCGAGGCGAACGGGCCATTGCCGCTCACGCCCGAGATCGTCGCGAACGGCTTCCGCAACCCCATGTACCTCCGTTGCTCACCGACCAGCTGCGGCGAGTGCTACGCGAGCGAGCTCACCGGTGACAACTGGGACGGTGTCGGGGGGCGCGAGAAGCTCGCGATGCTCGAGGAGAAGGGCGCGAGCTGGGGCTACCCCTGCTGCGTCGGTCGCGACCTCGCCGCGCCCGGAGCCACCACCGAGACGAACTGCACGGCCGTCGGCCGCGAGCTCGTCTCCATCCCGCTCCACGACACCCCCTTCGGCCTCGACTTCGATCGCGGCGGCTTTCCGGACCCATACAAACACGGGCTCTTCATCGCGCTCCACGGCGTCCGCACCTCGTTCGGAGGCACCGGCGTCGTCTTCTTGAAGACCGACCCCACCTCGATGCGCCCCACCGGCGAGGCGAAGCTGTTCGTCGACGGATTCGGCAAGGGCAGCAGCGCGCGTGCGACGGACGTCGCGTTCGCCCCGGACGGCCGCCTGTTCGTGGCCGACGACACGTCGGGGAAGATCTTCTGGGTCGCGCCTCGCACGCTCGCCGCCCAGCACTGACACGCGCGCCAGACCGAGTGGCACACCTCGCGCGGCGTGCCGCGTCGATTCCCGCCGATTCCTGCACGGGCGGGTCGACGACGGTGCTCGACAAGAGCGGCACGACGGCTGCAGAGTAGACGGACATGCGGTCATCGCTTCGACTCGGTCTCGGTTCCAGCACGGCGGCGCTCGCGTCGTTCCTCATCGTCGCTGCACTCGCGTCACCCGCGCTCGCCGATGAGCCGGCGCCGAACGGCGCGCAGCCCGCGGGGACCGCGCTCGAGCCGCTGCCTCCCCCTCCCCCTTCCTCGGCGCTTCCTCCGAGCGCGCCGCCGCCAGGCGCGCCACCGGCCCAAGCGGCTCCCGCACCCGACGCGCTGCCGTCGTGGGCCGGGCCGCCCTCGGCGCCGGCCACGCGCGCCGAGTCGCCCCCTGACGTACCGGAGCGCGAGGTCGACACGAGGCGCGCCGAAGGCATCCGCCTCGGCCTCGACCTCGGCTTCGAGCGCGCGTTCTCCGGCTCGGAGGATCGGCTCAACGCCGGGACGCCCACGCTGCTTCCCATCGGCGCGTCGATCTCGTTCCGGACGAGCCCTTCGCTCCTCCTCGGCTTCCACGGCTACGCGGCGCTCGATTCACGCGACGACTGCATCGCCGCCGACTCATGCCGCGCACGCGCGTACGCCTTCGGTGGTCACATCGAGACGCCGCTCTCGCGGGGGACGTCGTTCATCCCGTGGCTTCGCTACGCGGTGAACTACGAGATCCTCTACCAGGGCGGAGCGCCGCTCGACCCCGCGGGCCACGTATACCGCGGCGCATTCGACTTCTTCGATCTCCGGGTGGGCGGCGACTTCGTCATCCACCGTGGGTCCGAGGGCAGGACGGCGCGCATCGGTCCGTTCGCCGGCCTCGTCGGCGGCGTGCTCACCAACCAGACCGGCGTGAGCAACATCAACGGCCCGAGCGGTGCCCAGCCGCGCAATCTCGAGCGCAGCTCGGGCAGCGCTCACCTGTGGTTCGCGATGGGCATCCGCGGCACGCTCGACCCGTGAGCGTGCCGGCGGCTCAGCCGCCGAAGACCTCGGCGTAGGCCGCCTCGTCGAACCCGACGAGCACGTGCTCGCCGGAGACGAGGACGGGGCGCTTCACGATCTTCCCGTCCTTCGTCAGCCAGCGAACGATCTCGTCGTCCTTCGCGGCGGTAACGACGGCCTTGTCGAGCGCACGGTAGCTCTGGCCGCTCGTGTTGAGCCACTTGCGCACGGGCTTTCCGCTCTTCGGTATCCACGACTTCAGCTCGGCCGCGGTCGGCGGCTGGTCGACGATGGCGCGCACGTCCGCGGCGACGCCATGCGCGGCGAGCCACTTGCGCGCCTTCGTGCACGTGCTGCAGCCGGCATAGGAGAGAACGAGAGCCTTGGCGGCGCGAGGCTTGGACGGCATGCGCGGCAGTGTACCATCGCCCGCCGATGACCTCTCGCGCGCGCGTCGTGCTCCTCGGCTGGGGTAACGCGGCGCGCTCGCAGCTGACGGTCTACGAGCGCCTCTACAGGTTGCTCGGCCTCGACCCGACGACCGTGATCCCGAACACGGTCGAGGGCCTCGGGCGTCCCGGGGCCTACGCGCGCACGGTTGCGCCCCTCGCCGCCGAGCTCGCGGCCGAGGCCGGAGCGCGCCGGATCGTCGTTCACCTGTTCAGCGACAACGGCTTCATGGGGTGGGCCGCGCTGCTCGACACGCTCGATGCGAGCGAGGACGGAAGGCGCGCGCTCGGCGCCATCCGCGGGGTCGTCACCGACTCGGCTCCCGGTCTCTGGGCCGTGCGCGGCCCCGTCGACTTCGCGCGACGGTTCGCCCTCGGCATGACGCCGGCGGTCTCGCGCATGGCGAGGCTCGGCGCCCGCGAACGCCTACCGATCGTCACCCCGCTGCTCGGGCTCGGCTTTCTCGGCTACCAGCTCCTCTTCCCGCGCACGGTCCACGCGATGCGGTCGGCCTGGAAGAAGGTCGCCGCGAAGCAGCCGCGCTGCCCGCATCTGTTCCTCTACGGCGAGCGGGACGTCCTCGTGCCGCCGCGTGACGTGCGCGCGTGGATCGATCGTCAACGCGAGGCGGGGATCGAGGTCGAGAGCCACGCGTTCGCCGAGGGCCGGCACGTCGCGCTCTTCCCGAAGGACCCGCGTCGCTATCGCGCGACCCTCACCGAGTTCCTGAAGCGCGTCGTTCCGTGAGGCGCCGCGATCAGGGCAGGCGCGCGGCCTCGGTCATGACCTCGCGCGCGTGGATGCCCGGGTCCACCGACGGCCATACGTGGGCCACCTTGCCGTTGCGATCGACGAGAAACGTCACGCGGTCGTAGCCCCAGAGCTTCTTCGAGACCCCGTAGGCTGCGCCGAGCTCCCCCGAGTCGTCGGAGGCGAGCGCGAACGGCAGCTGGTGCTTCGCCTGGAACTCCTTGTGCTTCTCGGCCGAGTTGCTCGAGACGCCGATCACCGCGATGTCGGCCTTGTCGAGCTCCTTCCACGCGTCGCGGAAGGCGCAGGCTTCCTTGGTGCAACCGGGCGTCTCGTCCTGCGGGTAGAAGTAGACGACGACCGCCTTGCCGCGGAGCGCCGTGAGGCGCACCTCCTCACCCGCCGGACCGCGCGCCACGACCTCTGGCGCAACCGCCCCGGTGGGCAGCAAGCCGAAGCCGCCGTCGGGGCGCTTCACGTCGCCGCACGCGACCGCGAGCAGGGCGACGAGCCCGACGAGCAGGAAACCGAAGGAGACGAAGAAGCGGCGTTTCTTCATGGGTTCAAGGGACCTACGCACGAGCTCGCCGGACGGTTCCAGCGCGGCTCACCCTCGCAGTGTACCAAGGCGCCGACGAAGCGCCGTCGCTTCGGGCCCCATCGCGAACGCGACCAGATCGCGAGCGACCGGCTGAGCCAGGACGGCCGCGAGCGCGACGCGGCCGGGAGTGCGGAGCGCGTCGCCGAGCCCGCGCTCGGTGATGGCCACGGCATCGAGCGCGGCCCGCAGATCGCCGGAGGCGAGGAACGCCGCGCGCGCCTCGGTACGGAGCACGGCGTCGACGAACGCCTCGACGGGCACGAGCGGCGCGCGAGAGAGCGAGTCCTCGAGGTCCTCGAGCGCCTTCTTCTTCTTGCGATCGATCGCGCGGCGAGCGCGGAGCTCGTAGTCCGTGACGAGAGAATCGACGCGCTCGCGCGGCACGGTCCCCACGTTCGGCGACGACTGACGAGCGAACGAGACGAGGATGGCGAGGGTCTCGTCGCCTGGAAGCGCGCCGAACCAGGGAACACCGAGCGCGATGCGCGCGAGAGGACGGGCCAGCGCCGCGATGGCATGCGACTCGGACCAGTCGCCGATCGACGCGGGGACGACGAGCCAGGTGTCGTCCTCGCAGGCGATGACCGGCGCGACGACGTGGCTCGAGACGGCCAGCTCGATGTCGACGAGGTCGAAGACATGCGTGAGCCGATCGAAGAGCTGACGGACCGGATGCACCGCCCTCGGCTTCACGCGCTCCTTCGTGCTCGAGCCCTGCTCGGCGAGCCCGAGACGGGCGAGCTTGCCCGCGAGGCTCGCGCCGAGGCTCGCGGCGTCCCAGATCGGGTGCTTGCCGAAGCCGTTGGGCATCACGAACGAACGAAGCATGGAGCCGGACATCGGCTCGCCCTCGTTCCCGTACGTCGAGCGCCGCGCATCGAGCGACGCACGCCCTGCCTCGTCGAGGTCGCCGGCGACGGCACGGAGCTCGCGCGCGACGAACATCTGCGGGGTACGGCCGGCCCCCGTGAACGCCTCGTCGAGCTGCCGGAGGAAGGCCGCGTCGAGGTGGCGCGTGTCGCCCGGCGCGAGGAGCGGAGTGAGCGCGGCCGCCGCCGTCTCGTGCTGCCCCTTCGCGGAGAGCGCGCGCGCGAACGCGAGGCGCGTCGGGGCGCGAGAGGGGTCGAGGCGCAGGGCCTCGTCGAAGTGCTCGATGGCCTCGTCGAGTCGGCCGAGCCCGAGCTCGAGCTCGGCGAGCGCCGCGAGCCATTCGACCCCCAGCGCGGCTCCGGCATCTCTCGCACGCGCCATCGCGCGACCGAGGATGCGCGCCGCGGCCTCGGCACTTCCACCCGCGGCCTCGCGGATGCGAGCGAGCATCGCCGGATCAGGAGAGAGCGCGGCGGCCTCGACGAGCGCGCCCTCGGCGCCCCCCTCGTCTCCGAGCTCACGGCGTACGCGAGCGAGCTCGAGCAGCGCGGCGAGGCGTTCGGCCGGGCGCGTCTCCGCGACGACCACGCGCGAGAGGAGGTCGGCCCGCTCCTTCGGCTCGAGCGGGCTCTCCGGCACCACGAGGGCGAGCAGCGCGCGCAGCGCGCGAAGCTCGTGTGGGTCGAGCTCGAGGACCGCACGGAGCTCCTTCTCCGCCTCCGCAGGGCGGCCGAGGACGCGCCCGAGAATGCTCGCGCGGCCGACGCCCGCGACCACCTTCTCGCCGCGCTCGGCCGTGCACGCGATGACGTCGGCGAGCGCGCGTAGCGCTTCGTCCCACGTGCGCTGCCCGATGTGGAGCTCCGCGAGCAGAAAGAGCGTGGGTACGTGCTGCGGCGCGATCTCGCGAGAGCGCTGCAGTGCCTCGATGGCGAGGATGGGATCGCGGAGGCGGGTCTTCGCGACCTCGGCGAGCTCGGCGGCCATCGGAACGACCGCCTCCTTCGAGGACGCGGCGAAGAGACCTCGCCGGAGCGCGCGCGCGAGGTCCTCCCATGCGCCTCGCTGCGCCTGGAGCTGCGCGAGACGCGCGGCGACGAGCACCGCGTCGGGGTCGGCCTCGAGCGCCCGCTCGAGCAGCTCCGCGGCCGCGCTCACGTCACCTTCGGCAGCCGAGAGATCCGCGGCGTCGCGGAGGAGCGAGGCACGTGCTCGCTTCGACCGAACGACGTCGGCCAGCGTACGCGCGGCAAGGACGGCCGAGCGGCGGTCGCCGAGCTTCTCTGCTGCGCGAGCGAGCAAGATCGCCGCGCTCGTGCTGGAGGGGTCGATCGCCAGAGCCTCGTGAGCGGATTGCGCGGCCTCGCTCGTCGCACCGGCCCGGTGCTGAAGGCGTGAGAGCTCCACCTTCAGGACGACGCGCTCGGTGTCGTCCGCGGCTCCTTCGAGCCGCCGACGCGTCGCCTCACATGCGAGGCCGACCGCACGCGCGTCGCTGCCCGAGCACGCCTGCACGCGCGCTCGGCGCACGAGGTCGTCGAGGACGACGGCATCGCGCGCCCCGAGGGCGATCAGGCGGTCCCACGGCGAGAGCTCGGTGCCTTCGGGGAGCGTCCACGCCACGAGCGACGCGAGCGCCATGAGCGCACGCGCGGCGAGGGTCGTGTGCGTGATCTCGGCCGAGAGGGCGAGCGCGTTGGCGAGCTGCGGAGCGGAGCGCGACGAACGCGCGAGCCGCTCGGCGACGCGGAGGGTGACGAAGTCGCGCGACCCCGAGGCGAGGAGCCTCTCCGCCATCGCTCCGTCCGCCGCGCGACCGCCGTCGAGCGAGCGCACGGCCGCGAGGAGCGGCGGGACGAGCTTGGACTCCTCGGCAGGAAGCGCCGCGCGCGCCCCGAGGCGCAGGAGACGCTCCTCCACGAGACGATGCCCCTCGTCGGCCGCGCCCGTGGCGATCTGCCCGGTGAGCAACGCCGTGCGCGCGAGCACGTAGAGGCGCACGGCCTCGTCGTCGCCGCCCGCCTTGCGCTCCGCGAGCTCCGCGGCACGAAGGAGGTACGACGCGCGCGCGTCCGCGTCGGGCGCGTCCGCCGCGAGACGCTCGAGCCAGCCCCGCAGCGCCTCCTCGTCGCCCTTCGCCTCGAGCGAGGCGACGATGGCCGACGCGATCGCCGGATCGTCGGGCGCGAGCACGCGAGCCTCCTCGAGCGTGGCGAGCGCGCGCTCCGGTTCGGAGGCACGCTGTGCGAGCACCGCGGCCTCCGCGATCGCGAGCGCGACCTTCGCGTTCTTGCGGGGCTCCGCGTGCCGGCGAGCGGCGAGCGACGCCGCGACGAGCTCCCAGCGACCTGCCGACGCGTGGAGACGGGTGCACAGCTCGCGCGCGCGCATCGCAAAGGCCACGTGCTCGGACCTCGTGACGGCCTCGGCGAGGGCGAGCGAGCGTTCGGGGGCGACCTCGCACAGCTCCTCGGCCGCGCGCAGGCGGACGTCCGTCCGGGCCTCGTCGTTCTCGACGACCTCGGCCTCGGCGAGGAGCGCGCGCGCGAGCTTGCCTCCGTCACGAGCGCGAGCCGCAGCCGACGCGAGCCCGGCGATCGCGCTCCGCCGGCGCGGGTCGACGGCGAGGACGTCCTCGTACGCCTGCGCCGCGCGAGCGGCGTCGCCCGCGACGTCGTCCCAGAGCCACGCGATCTTCTCGAGGTAGTGGAGCCGGCGTCCGACCTCCGCGGTTCGCTCGGCAGCCTTTGCGTAGAGCTCCACGCGCGCGGCGACAGAATCGGTCGAGCCCGCCGGAACGAGGCGCTCGGCGAGCGCGTCGAACACGCCGGGTGCGGACGGATCCGCGATCCATGCGGCCTCGCGATGGCGCGCGGCGTCGACCCCACGCCCGGCATCGGCAGCGGCGTCGGCGGCGAGCAGCAGCGCGCGCGTCTTCGAGCGTGCGTCGTCCGCGAGCGCGGCCTCGCGCATCCAGAGGACCGCACGTGCCTCGTGTCGTCCTGCAGCGACGAGGAGACGATCGAGCTCCTCGAGGATCGTCGCGTCGTCGGCGTCGAGCACGCGCGCCCGTTCGAGCGCCAGAACGGCCTCGGAGAGCTCTCCTGCGCGTTCGGCGGTGGCGGCCACGGCACGAAGCGCGAGGAGCTCCACGCGAGGGCCCGACACCATCGCGAGCGCCGCCTTGTACACGCGAAGAGCTTCGCCATGACGCCCGGCCTTCTCGAGCAGGCGTGCGAGCTCGCTCGCCACGCGGGTGTCGGCGACCTTGCTCGTGCGCGGGCGGGCGTGAGCGTGCTCGAGCAGCTTCGTCGCACGAGCGTCATCGCCCACGGCCAGCCAGGCGCGCGCGCCGTCGAGCTCGAGGCACGTGGCGCGAGCGACGTTCTTCTCGAGCGCCGCCTCGGACTCGAGGAGCGCAGCGAGCCGCGTGTCGTCGCGATGCACCACCGCGTGATCCAGAAGCGCCTGGCGAACGGGGCCGAGCCCCGGCTCGAGCTCGAGCGCGCGCTCGAGGGCAGAGGCGGCAGTGGCAGGGTCACCGAGGCGGCGGTCGAACACGAGCGCGCGCTCGACGTGCAGCCACGCCGACGGCCCCGGGTCGCCGGCGAGGCCGGCGAGACGTCCGAGAAGCGCGGCGAGCTCCGACCAGCGCGCCGTCGCCTCGAGCCCGGCCTCGAGCCCGGCGAGCGCACCGGCATGATCGGGCACGAGCGCGAGCGCCGCGGCGTAGGCCGCGGCCGACTCGGCGGACGGGGCGCCTCTCGCCTCGAGGAGTCGGCCCTTCTCGGCGAGAAAATCGGCGCGCACGAGCGCGTCGGAGACGTGAGCCACGAGATGCTCGACGTGCGCGAGCTGCGTTTCGATCGCGGTGCCGTCTCTCCCCGCCGCGAGCACCCGCAGGAGCGCATGCGCCGCGGGAGCGTGCTCGACGAGCGAAGCGGCGCGGGTCGCGGACGCGCGCGCGGCGTCGACGCGGTCCTCCGCGAGCTCGGCACGCGCCAGCGCGAGCTCGGCGCGCATCGTGACGACCGGCTCCGGGCCTCCGGTGAGCGACACGGCACGGGCACGGAGCAGCGCGACGTCTGCCCCTTCGCCCTCGACGTCCTCGAACGACGCGCCCTCGTCGAGGAGCTCGCGTGCCGAAGGGAGCGCGATGGCTGCCTTGTCGAGCGGTGGCGCGACGACACCGTGGGTGCCCGTGAGCATCGCGGCTGTACGCGCGTTGACGGCCGCGTCGAGGATCGACGCGCGATCCGCGGCGATCGAGGCGCTCTCGTCGTCCTCGACCAGGACACTGCTGTCGAGGAGGATGGCTCCGGGATCGCTGGCGGCAGACGGTCGGGTCCCGTGCATGGGCCGAAGCGTACATCAGCGGGCCTCGGTCAAAACACCTTGCGGGGGCGCAGCCCCGAGGGTGCGCTATCATCGAGGGACGATGACCTCAGGGCCTGTACGGCTTCGTTCGCGTTCTGTTCCTTTCCTCGGCGTGACTTCGGTCGCGTTGCTCGGGCTTGCGCTCGCGGCGGCGCCGGTCGCCGCCTGCAGTGGCGCGACCTCGCAGGAGGTCCTCGGCAACGATCCCGCGTCCACGAGCGGCGGGACCAGCGGAACCAGTGGCACCAGCGGGACCAGCGGAACCAGCGGAACCAGCGGAACCAGCGGGACCAGCGGGACCAGCGGGACCAGCGGAACCAGCGGCACCGCCGATGCCTCGGTCGACAGCGGCACGTGCACGTCCGAGGTCGAGCCGAACGACAGCAAGGACGGCGCGAACACGCTCGCCCCCACGCGCTGCGGGGCGATCCAGCCGAACAGCGAGTCCGATTTTCTCACCTTCACGCTCGCGCCGACCTCGACGTCGATGCAGCTGAAGTTCGACGGCAAGGTCCAGCTGAGGGTGGACGTCGGCCAGCAGTCGGTCACGCTCGGCAACGGCAACGCCAACAAGGTCCCCTTCGTGAAGGGCGCGCGCTACTATGTCGAGATCAAGGCCACCGACCGCGCGACGAGCGTCCCGTGGCGAGTCGACCTGATCGAGCAGTGACGGTTACGCCGCGCGGGCTCGCTTGAGGAGCGCCGCGCTGATGTAGCGCTCCCACTCGGCCCGCTCGGGGCCGTTCAGCGCGAAGAAGCGCAGCCCGACCCCCCAGCGCCCGACGGGGTCCATCACGAGGCGCACGACGACGGCGTGCATCTGCAGGGCGCGGTCCCCCTCCATCTCGACGACGAGCTTCAAGAGCTGGCGCTCGGGGGGAGGGCTATCCATTCGCACGAACAGCCCGCGATAGCTGGCATCGAGCATCTCGACGCTCTCGTCTCCGCCGCGGCGGACCACGCGCGCGGGCAGGGAGATTCGAGCTCTAGCGTCACGACGGCGTTCGCTTTCTTGCATCGCAAGGAGATCGAACGGCACGCCGTCCCGAACCTTAAGAGCCTGTCGTTCCGCGGTCGTGGGAGAGCCGCTCGCGGCTCGCATGGTGTAGTCTTGTCCGGCAATGTCTCAGACGATGCCCCGAATGGACGTCGCGACGGCGATGCTCGTCGCCCTCGACGACCGCACCGCTGGCGCCTGCGTCACCCTCCTCGATGACGCGGGCTTCCGCGTCATCCGCGTGAAACACGTGGCCCCGGCGCTCGAGCGAATGCCCGTCGTGATGCCTCACCTCGTGATCGTCCCGTCGAACCTCCGCAAGGAGGAGGACGAGGGCCTCGCGGACCGTTGCGTCGCGATCGGCGCGGAGGTGCTCCGCCTCGGAGCCGACGTCGACGCGCAGGCCCTCGCCGCGCTCGTGGCCAGCGCCGCACACAGCTCGCTCGAAAAACCGCGCTGAAACGCAGTTGTGGCGAAGCGCCCCGACCCACCGAATGGCGGGGGCGGAACGCCCCGAGCTCGCACAACGTGTATAATACAGCCAATTTGTGGCGCCGCTCCGCGACGTTACGAGAGTGGCCCGCAACATGCCGCCGCAGCGGTGCGCCCAGTTGTCACATTTAGTGAGTCGTATTGCCCCGCCACTGCGACACTTGTGGCAAAATGCACCTGAGCTCGTCACGCGAATTGACCCGCGTCGTGGCGCCTGAGAGCGTTGAACTCATGAAGCTCACGATCAGCGGCAGCATCGAGCTCGATCAACCGTCGGCCAGCGCGAGTTACATCACCTGGCTCGACGTCCTCATCCGCAATGACGCGAAGACCGCGACCTGCGGTGTTGCGCGAGTGGCCCTCGTCCACGTCGGCGAGATCGCCGACGCGCTCGGCGACCTCTACCCGGCCCTTCGCGGAACGACGCTCGAGGCGCTCGCCAACACCTACTTCTCGCAAGGCTGGTACAAGGACGAGTTCGCCGAGGGCGCGGGCATCGATCTCCTCTACGTCGAGAGCATCGAGATCGACGAAGCGCACCGGCACAAGAACCTCGACCTCGCGGCCGTTCGCCGGCTCTGCGACACGCTCGGCAGTGGGTGCCAGCTCGCGGTGATGCCCTACCGCGACGCCCTCGTCGCGAGTCACTGGGGTCGCCTCGGCTTCGCGCTCACCACGCCCGGGCGCATGAACGGTCTCATGCACATGAAGCTCGGCTACCGGCACGCGAAGGTCGTCGACGCCACCGGCTCCGGTGACTTCGAGGTGCTACCGACCGTCATTCTCCACGACCGTCACACGCACAACTGAGCGGCGCGCATCACAAGCGCGCGGGAGAAGCGTCGGCCGAAGGCCCGGTGCCCGTCTGGTAGCGTTCGAGCTTGCGGTACAGCGTCCGGCGGTCGAAGCCGAGCACCTGTGCGGCGCGAGACTTGTTGCCGCCGACGAGCGACAGGACGCGCAGGATGTAGCGCCTCTCGAGCTCGTCGATCGTGACGATCTCCTCGGGCTGGTTCGCCGAGACCACGAATTTCTCGGGGCGGAAGGTGCGGACCTTCTCCGGGAGATCGTCGAGCTCGATGCGATTGGCGCGCGCCAGCGCGACCGCGCCGTCGATGCAGTTCTCGAGCTCGCGAACGTTGCCCGGCCAGGAGTAGCCCATCAGCTTCTCGGCCGCGGCGGGCGTGAGCTCGAGTTCGCCCTTGCCGTGCCGTGTCGCGTACTGCTTGAGGAAGTGACGTGCGAGATGGAGAACGTCACCGCCGCGTTCGCGCAGCGGGGGCACGTCGATCTTCACGACGTTGATCCGGTAGAAGAGGTCCTCGCGGAAGCGACGTTCGTAGACCTCGTCCTCGAGCACGCGGTTCGTGGCCGTCAGCACGCGCGCGTCGAAGGGGGTCTCCTTGTTCGAGCCGACCGGTCGCACCTTGCGCTCCTGGAGGGAGCGAAGGAGCTTCGGCTGGACCTCGAGCGGTAGCTCGCCGATCTCGTCGAGGAACAGCGTGCCGCCGCTCGCCTGGAGAAAGAGGCCCATGCGCTGCTGCTTGGCGTCCGTGAACGCGCCGCGCTCGTGACCGAATAGCTCGCTCTCGAGGAGGTTGGCCGGGATCGACGCACAGTTGATGGCGACGAACGGCCCGTCCTTGCGGCGGCTCCGATCGTGAATGGCGCGGGCGATGAGCTCCTTGCCGGTGCCCGTCTCGCCGTGGATGAGAACGCCGGCGTCGCTGTCGGCGACGCGACTGACGAGGCCGAACACGCGGCGCATCGCCGAGCTCATACCGACGACGTTCTCGAGCGCGGCGTCCTCGACCGGCGCGAAGGAGCGCAGGCGCTTCACCTCGTCCTCGAGGCCGCGATGCTGGATGGCACGCGCGACGGTGACGACGAGTAGCTTCGGGTCCACCGGCTTGGTGATGAAGTCGTACGACCCGACGCGGATCGCTCCGATGGCGCTCTCGAGGCTTCCCTGGCCGGTGATGACGACGACGGGCACGTTCGGTCGGGTGCCGAGGACGCGCTCGCAGAGCTCGAGGCCGCCCATCTCGGGCATCGTCAGGTCGGTGAGGACGAGGTCGAAGTCCTGAAGACCGACGAGCTCCAGCGCACGGTGTGCCGAGGTGCTGGTCGTGACGGCATAGCCTTCGCGCTCGAGCACCATCTGCAGCAGGTCGCAGGTCTCCTGCTCGTCGTCGACCACGAGGATTTGCCGCTCTGTCATCGCAGAGCTCACGACTGCAGATCGCGTGCCCGACTCGAACGCCCCGGTCGACCGCTCCCGGGCGTGCGCGCGCGTCGCAAATTGTCACGAGTTGAGGCAACGGTGCACACAGCGCCAACGAGCCACACCGCCAACTTCAGCGCGCCGAGAGCGCGGAGACCACCCCGGCGAGCATCGCTGGCGCGGTCGGCCCGAGGCTCCGCATCGCATAGATGAATGCGGCATTCACGATGCCCACCGTGAGGAACGTCTTCCGGTGCGCAGCGACCTGCGCCGCCACGACCGACGCGCGATCGGACGAGCCGAGGCGCCTTCCCCGCGCGTCCTCGAACGTCGCGACGTCGAGCTCCGCCTGACGACGGAGGACGTCGTCGCACGCGAACACGAGCAAGCGGTAGTCGCGGAGCGCGGAGGGGACGCGCCCTGGCAGCGCCCTCCCGAGCGCCTCCTGGATCGCGAGGGCGCTGTTGGAGGTGCGTGACGCCCCGCACTCCACGCCCCAGTGGTCCTTCAGAAGCCGGACGAAATGGGGCTCGAGCGCCTCGTCGCCCCGCACGCACGCGAGGTAGTGCTGCTGCGTGACGAGCTTCAAATGCAGGGCGAGCACGAGGAGCGAGAGCGGCGCTGCGTGGGTGAGCGTCTGCGTGAGGTCGGTGGGCTCGTCGAGAAGACGCGGTCTCACGGGAAACGAGCGAGACAGCTCCGACTCGAACGAGACGAACAGCTCGTGGTGATCGAAGCAGTCGAGCTGGAGGAGAGGCGCGAGCACCTCCCGGGTCTCGAGGTCGAGACGCGCGCGCTCGCGAGCGACGGTCCCGAGCGCCCCTTCGAAGAGGTCGAAGAGGTGCAGGTAGCTGCATGCGCGGATCTGGTTGAGGCGACGGCGGTCGTCGGTGCCAAGGACGCGCAGGGGCGCAAGTCCTGCGAGAGCCTCCGGCATGAAGCAGCGACTCATATCGAGGAGGCCTGGTGGCGTAGGAGGCGACACGTCGACCTTGCTGCAGGGTGCGGGCCAGCCTGCGGCCCATCGCGACATGCCCGGGCTGTGACAATATGCGGAGCCGATCGCACGATCGCACGTCGCCCCGGCACGGCTCTCGCTTTGCATCGAGCTCTAGCCATGGGTCGCCTCGCGCAGAGACCGGTGATGCTCACCGTCCTGGACGACGGCGTTCGTGCGAGCAGGCGTGACGCCGGGTGACACATACGCGCACCAGGGCCCCGGTCTTCCTGTGCAGATTCATCCGCCGGAGCTAGCCTTTCAGTAGGTGGGCTCGAACTCACAGCAGCCGCCGTCGACCCTCGAGGGGCTGACCATTGCGGGCAAATACCTCCTGCTCCGCCGGCTCGGCGAAGGCGGCATGTGCACGGTCTACGAGGCCGAGCACGTGGGACTGCGCCAGGGCCTGGCCCTCAAGGTGCTGAAGCCCGAGCTCGCGGACGACGCGGGGTGCGTGGCCCGCTTCGAGAGCGAGGCACGGGCGGCCGCACAGCTACGGAGCCCGAACGTCGCGCGGGTCTTCGACGTCGACTGGCTGCCGACCGGACAGCCCTACATCACGATGGAGCTGCTGGTCGGTAACGACCTCGGCCAGGAGCTGACGAAGTCCGGGCGTCTCCCCGTCGACATCGCCGTCGACTACGTCCGTCAGGCATGCGCCGGCATGGCCGAGGCGCACGCGCTCGGGATCGTGCATCGCGATCTCAAGCCGGAGAATCTCTTCCTGACCGATCTGGGCGAGCTCACCGAGCGGAAGCTGCTGAAGGTCCTCGACTTCGGTATCGCGAAGGACATCTCCGACAGCGCTCGCCGTCTCACGGCGCCCGACGCCGTGTTCGGGACGGTCGACTACATGTCACCCGAGCAGATTCGCTCGGCCTCGAAGGTCGACCACCGAAGCGATCTCTGGTCGCTCGGCGTCATCCTCTACGAGCTGCTCACCGGACGCACGCCGTTCCACGGGGATGCACGCGCGGTGATCGCGCAGATCGTCTCCGACCCCGTGCGCCCGCCGACGACCCTCGTGCCCGACCTCCCGCCGTCGCTCGTTGCCACGGTGATGAAGGCGCTCCAGAAGGACGCCGGCTCCCGCTTCCAGACCGCCGACGAGCTCCGCGCGGCGCTCGAGGGCTACGGCGACTTCGAGCCGATCACCTCGGTCATCGCGAAGCTGCCTCCGCAGTCGGTACCGCGTCGCGCGATGAGGCCTGGCGGCGGCTCCGCCTCGCTGCCGCCCGACATGCTGCGTGACGCGCGCACGCACGCGTCGTGGGAGACGAAGCCCGAGAAGCGCGGTCGGAGCAAGGCGTGGGTCTTCGCGGCCCTCACCGCGACGCTCCTCGGCGCCGGGGCGGGCATTCTCTACAGTCGCGGGGCCCTGCCGGCCCTGCCCTGGCGCAAGCCGATTGCGTTCCAGGCGAGCACGTCGCCCGCCACGGAAGCTCCTGCTGTGACGACGACGATCGCCGCGCTGTCGATACCGCCCGACCCGAGCGCGCCCCCCAGCGCGACGGTCACCGCCGAGCCGAGCACCGCGCCCTCCACCTCGGGCTCGGGGGCCAAGACGAGGCCGCCGCGCACGCGTCCTCCGGCGACGCCGCGCGCGCCCATCACGCCCCCCTCGCCCCCACCGCCGGCCGCGACGGCCGAGCCCCCGCGACTTCCGAAGCACATATGACCCTGGCTCGGTTCGTCGCGACGTTCATCCTCGTTCCGCTCCTGCTCGTTGCCGGGTCGAGCGGCGGAGACGCGCGAGCGCAAGGTCGCAAGGACCCGCGCAAGCCCGACACCTCGAAGACCGACCCGCAGAAGGCCGAGGCGGCCCACCTGAAGAGCGCTGGCGACGTGCTCATGGATCAGGATCGCTACGCGGACGCCGTCGTCCTCTACCAGCGCGCCTACGAGCTCTCGAGCGACCCCGCGCTGCTCTACAACCAGGGCCGTGCCTTCGAGGCGCTCGGCGACTATCCGACGGCGCTCGAGAAGCTCGAGATCTTCGAGCGCGACGCCCCTCCCGCGGTGCGAGCGCGCGTCCCTGGTCTGAAGGAGCTCATCACCGACCTCCGTGGTCGCATCGCGACCATCGTGGTCCGCACGAACGCTCCCGCGGCTCGCCTCCTCGTCCGACAGAAGGACGAAGGGATCATCAACGCCGAGAAGCGCCTCTCGACGCGCGCCGGACCGGCGAGCATCGAGGTCGACGCCGACGGCTACGAGACGTTCCGTCGCGAGGTCGATCTCTCCGCGGGCGCCGTCATCGTCGTCGAGGCGAACCTGACGCCGAAGAAGCGCGACGCCCTCGTCGTCGTGCGCACCACGCCGAGCGTCGACGTCCTCTTCGATGGCCAGCCGCTCGGGCGCTCTCCGCTACAGCTTCGCGCCATGCCGGGCTCGCACGAGCTCGTCGCGCGGGGCGACGGTTACTACGAGCAGCGCGTACCGATGACGCTCGCGCTCGGAGATCGCAGGGACGTCGAGCTCGAGATGAAGTCGACGCCGGGCATCGCCAGCAAGTGGTGGTTCTGGACGGGCATCGGTGTCGTCATCGCGGGCGGTATCGCGACGGCAATCGTCCTGACCACCGAGAAGCCGCACAGCACCGGCACCTTCAGCCCGGGGAGCGTCTCGGGGCCCTGAACGCCGGCCCTATTGGGGGGTGTTCCAGGCCGTGCAGTTGCTCGTGGGAGTGCACGGCCGACTGCCGGGGTCGGGGCATGCGAGGTTGGGTCCCCCCGCGGGGTCGCACGAGAGCTGACACACCGCCGCGTTGCACGACGCGAAGCGACACGCCTTGTTGCCGTTGCACGCGAGCTTGGCCGTTGTCCCCGCGTCGAGCCGGATGCCCCCGTCGCCATTGCACGAGTCGTTGCCGTCGCAGCGCACGTCACACTCCTGCGCGTTGCAGGAGACCTGACCGCACGCCGTCCGCCCGTTCCCGCAGCGCACCGTGCACTTGGCGGTCGTCGTGCACGTGACGTCGTTGCAGTCGCCGGTCTCCGGACACGTGATGGTGCACGGAAGCGTCGGCGCGCAGAGGTTTCCGGTGCCGCAATTGACCGTGCCGCAGTTGACGTTGCACGCGCCGTTCGTGCACTCGCCCTTGCAGCCGATGCACGGGTCGACCACGCCGGCGTCGGCTCCGGAGTCGGGAGAGATGCCCGCCTCCTGCGTCTCGGCGTCGGCGCGCGTGCCTCCGTCGGGAAGGAGATCGTTCTCGTCCTTGCAGAGACCGTCGTCGCAGGTCTTACCCGCGGGGCAGATGCGGTTCAGGCACGCGAGCGACAGGCGAACGATCGCTCGCTGCGTCGTGTGCGGCACGAACCGCATGACACGACGGTGCGCGATGCACCCGGCGTAGCCCGGCGCGAGGCAGCGGTCGGGCGTCGTGTCGACGCCGGCCACCACCTTGATCGCGACCTCGTCGTCGTTGCTACCGCTCGGATAGATGGTGAGCGTGCCGACGCCAGGCGCACGCTGGCAGCCGTCGCGCAGCGCGGACGGCGGCTTGTTGTCGATGGACTCGGCGTTGCCGACGGCGATGCCCGTCTGGTTGATCGCCTGACCCTTCGTGCCCGGACACGCGTCGCTGTAGACCTCGACGACGATCTGCGTGGGCTCGGCGCAGTCGACGAGAGCGAGCGCTGCGATGCCTGCCCCGGCGAGGCTGGTCACCACGATTCCTGCGCGCAAGGCTCGCATCGCCCTCGAAGCATAGCGCGAGCGCGGGCGTCAGGCCTTGATGTCGGCGAGCCTGCGGAGCGCGACGCGTAGCTCGCGCGCGGACTGGTAGCGACGCTCCGGCGCCTTTTCCAGGCACTTGAGCACCACGAGCTCCAGCTCCGGCGAGAGGCTCGGCTCGAGGAGCGTCGGCCGGCGCGGCGCCTCGCTCCGATGCTTCATGAGGATCCGGTAAGCCTGCGCGTCGTCGAAAGGGACCTCGCCGGTGAGCATCTCGTAGAGGACGACGCCGCATCCGTAGACGTCGGCGGAGGGCTTCACCGCCTGGCCGGTCGTCTGCTCAGGGGCCATGTACTGAGGGGTGCCGGCAGCGACGCCCTCGTCGTTCGGGGTCGTGGCGAGCGCCGCGATGCCGAAGTCGCACACCTTCACGGTCTCGACGGGGCGCCCCTCGTCGTCCTGCACGGGAACGAGGACGATGTTGTCGGGCTTCACGTCGCGATGGACGATGTTCCGCTCATGTGCGGCCGAGAGCGCGGCACACACCTGGATCATGATGTCGACGGCGCGCGCCGAGGTGAGCTTGCGACGCGCGGCGACCACGCTGCCGAGCGTGTAGCCCGAGAGGTACTCCATCACGATGTAGACGAGCCCGTCGGGCTCCTGACCGTAGTCGTAGACGCGCGCGACGTTCGGGTGCTCGAGCTGGCTGGCGGCGCGCGCCTCGGTCCGGAAGACGGCGAGGAGATCGGCATCCCCCTGGTAGCGCGGGTTCAGGATCTTGATGGCGACCGTGCGACCGAGGTCGCGATGCGACGCCTTGAACACGATGCCGATCGCTCCGGTACCGATGACGGAGTCGAGGACGTACTTGCCGCCGCCGATCGTGCGACCGCACATCGGGTCCTTCGTCGTCGGCGAGATGCGCACGTTCCACGAGACGTCCGTGCTCGCGCCGGGGAGACGCTCGCTGCCCGAGAGAGTCTGCGACTCCTCGTCGTTGAAGAACGGCTGCCCTGATGCAGGCGCGGGCGCGGGGCCTCGCGATCGCGGGGACGTGCTCGGGCCGCGCTGCAGCGTCGCGTCCTCGGCTTCGGCCTCGCGAACGGTGATGGTGCCGCGGACGACGAGCTCCCCCGACGAGGGTGGAGGCGCGGACCCCGGGGTGGCCAGAATGGCCAGTCGACCGCTCGGTAGTGTTCTATCCGGCGGGTCTGCGCCCACACTCTGGAGGGTCCGATCCTCGTCGTAGAAGACCGGGCGCGTCGGTGCGGGAGGCGCGGAGGGCTCGCCAGCCACCAGCCGTTGAAGCTCGGGCGCGTGGGCCTCGTCGAGGAGTCGCAGCCGCAGCGGGTACTCGCCGTTCCGACCCGAGCCGACGAGCTCGGCACTGACGGCGCTCGTCAGCTCGCCACCGAGGAACAGCTGGAGCACGTTTCGCCCGCCCGGAGGCGGCTCCGGGAGCGCGACGTAGACGATCTCGCCGGCCAGCGCTGCCCGCACGACGGGCGCGATCTCGGTACGCCCGTCGAACCGCGCGATCAGGACTGACGACACGTCACGCGGGAGTGTAGCAGGACGACCCCGCTGCCGGTCTCGCGCAGATTTGGCGAACCGACAGCCTCGCGCGGGAGACGCGAGGCAGGCTAGTCTAGGGGCCATGCATCCGGAGGGAACCCCCGGGCGGCCGTCGCACGAGCAAGGCCTTCCGCAGATCGGGCAGACCCTCAACGGAAAGTACGAGATCGTCCGTCTCCTCGGGGAGGGCGGGATGGCGTTCGTGTACGAGGCGAAGCACCAGCGCCTCCACCAGCAGGTCGCCATCAAGCTGCTGACCCCCGATTTTGCGCGCGATCCCGAGCTCGTCTCGCGCTTCGAGCGCGAGGCACGCGCCGTGGCGCGCCTGCGGAGCAAGCACGTCACGCGCGTGATGGACGTCGACACGACGGCCGACTGCATCCCGTACATCGTCATGGAGTTCCTCGAGGGACGCGACCTCGACGCGGAGCTCCAGGCCCGTGGGCGCCTCCCCCTCGGCGAGGCGGTCGACTACGTGCTCCAGGCATGCGCCGGCATGGTCGAGGCGCACGGCATGGGCATCGTCCACCGCGACCTCAAGCCCGCGAACCTCTTCGTCGCGCGCGAACGCGACGGCAACGACGAAGAGAGCGTCGTCGTGAAGGTGCTCGACTTCGGCATCTCGAAGGTCGTGGGCGAGGCCACGCGGCTCACCATGGCAGGGGCGGTGATGGGCACCGTCCTCTACATGTCCCCCGAGCAGGTGCGTGGGCAGCCGAACGTCGACACGCGCGCGGACATCTGGTCGCTCGGCGTCATCCTCTACGAGCTCGTGGCGGGTCGCCCGCCCTGGGAGGGACACTCCCACCAGATCGCCGCGGCCATCGTCGCCCAGGACCCGCCCGACCTCGGCACGTTCGCGCAGGTCCCCGAGGCGTTCGCGAACGTCGTCCGCACGATGCTCCAGCGCGACCCCGCGCGGCGACCCTCGAACATTCGCGACGTGATCACGGCTCTCTCCCCGTTCGCGCCGCCCGGCAGCCTCGGCGCGGCCATCGGCGAGCAGGTGGCGATCGGCCAGTCGGGAGCGCGCTCCAAGTCGCTCGCGATGCAGCAAGCGCTCTCGAAGCACACCATTCCGATGACCTCACGGCCCTCCGTGCTCGAACAGGCCTCGGCGAGCGCGCGGGCATCGTACGGCCCGCCTCCGCAGTCGGTACGCGTCACGCCGCCGCCGACGCTCGCGCCGTCCTCGGTCAGCCCGGCGAGCTCACGGCGCCGCTCGTGGGCGCGCCTCGTTCTCGGGTTCGCGATCGTGACCGGCCTCGTCGGCGCCGTGGGCGTCGTTCTCATCGTCCTCTCGACGCGGCAACGCGGCGTGACTCCTCCCGTCACTTCGGTCGACGCCGCGACCTCCGCGCGCGCCGCCGGACAGCAGCCCAGCGCCGAGCCTCCGCCCGCGGCGTCGAGCGGTCCCGTGATCCTCGCCGTACCGCCATCGACGGGGACAGCCGGTCGAACGACCACGCCCGGCGACACCTCGAGCCGCACCACGCCGCCGAATGCGAGTCGCAAGGATGCCGGCGCAGGGCGCTCGAACGTTTCGCCGCCTGCCGCGAGCGCTCCGCCCAGCTTCCTGTGAGCGCTCAGCGACTGCCCGCGTCGGCGGCGCAGCGAAAGCCCACCGAAGGCCCAGCGACCCCCCCGACGCGCGACCCGGTCGAGCTCACCGTCGAGGCGACCACGTCCTCGTAGCTGCCGCCTCGCGTGACGGGCGCGCCCGCCCCATCCACCCACTCGGCGACGTTGCCGGCCAGATCGTACGCGCCCTCCGGCGTGCGACCGTTCAGGAACGAGGCCGTCGGCGCGCTCCGAGGAAAGCCGTCGGACTCGGCGTAGAGCCCCGCGGCTGCGCATTCGCTGCCGCACGCGTTGAGCCGGTCCGCGGCCGGCGGCTCGTCGCCCCAGGGGTAGGCACGCCGCGCGGCGCCGCCCGCGGCCGCGCTGAGCTCGTCGCCGGTCGCGAGGCGCTTGTGAATCCATGTGCAGAATACACGTGCCTGATCGATCGTCACGCATGTCACCGGGTTCGTCTCGAGCCCCTCGCTCAGCGTGCACCCGGGAGCGACCGCCGGCAGGTCGCATGCGCCCGACGAGACGCACAGCCGGTAGCTCGCAACGGAGGTCTCGGTCGCGTCGATCCAGAACGCGGGCACCACGAGCGGCGCAGGCGTCTGCGGTGAGACCGTCCCTGCGTCGCCGTCGCCAGGCTGACCGGCGTCGGCGCCGCCATCCTTGTCCTTGTCCTTGTCCTTGCCTTTGCCCTTGTCGTCGTTCTGGCCTTCGCCCTTCGCGGTCGGGAGCACGCCGACCGGTGTGGCTGCACTCACGTCGACGGTCACCTCGGGCACGAAGACCATGGCGTCGGCCTCGGGGGGAATCGCGCCACCGTCCGGAGCTGGCAAACCGCTCGACGTGGTGAGGCTCGGAGCCTCGACACACGCTCCGACGAGGCCGAAGGCGAGAACGAGCAAGCAACGTGAGGAGCGAGCCAGCGACATCGACAGCCTCACCAGCAACGTGCGTGCCTCAGCGACGCCCCCTCGGCGTTCGTGGTGGCCCAGCTCGTGCTTGGTTCGGCCAGGTGCTCCCCCGCTCGCGACTCGATGCCACGCTCCTCGTCATCGCCACGCTCGCGATGAGCCGCGCGGCACGCGCGGACCCTTCCGACCTGCAGCGCGCGCGCGTCCTTTTCGACGAGGCCGGAGAGCTCGAGCTCCAGGGCCAGTGGAACGCGGCGGAGGATCGCCTGCGAGCCGCGCTTCGCATCCGCGAGACGCCACATCTCCGCTACGCCCTGGGGTGGGCGCTCGAGAACGGAGGGCACCTCCTCGAGGCACGGACCGAGTACGAGCTGGCATTGCGCCTCGCCCGACGCGACGGCGCCCCCGACGTGAGCCGGATCGCCGCGACGCGCGTCGCCGAGGTGGAGCGAAAGATCCCGCTCGTTCAGATCCGCGTGCGCGGGGCGCTCGCCAAGGACACCCGCGTGATCGTCGACGGGCGTGACGTCGTCGTGGGCCCGAACGGCGGAACGACCCAGGTCGACCCTGGCACGAGAATCGTGCGGATCGAGCGGGGCGGCGAGACGGCCACCGAGCTGAGCTTCTCGATCGCCCAGGGCGCGCTCCGCGTGGTCGACGTGCGCGGCGACGCCGGCGCCACCGACGCCGCCGCGAGCCCGAACGACGGAGGCGGCGACTCGGGCGGGGGCGGTGGCAGGACGCTGCCGTGGATCCTCATCGGCGGAGGCGGCGCCCTCGCCCTCGGCGGAACGCTGCTCTTCGTGTCCTCCGCGAGCGATGCGGCGAGTCGCGACGAGAGCTCGCGTAGATGGTGCGATGCGACGGCCTGCGCGGACGGGGCGGCGACGCGCGCGGAGACGGCCGAGGCAGCCGCGTTCCGCCGGGAGGCCTACGACGCCGCGAGCCGAGGGAACACGAAGCAGATCGCCGGCGCGGTGGTCGGAGGCCTCGGGCTCGCGAGCCTGGTGGCCGGGACGTACCTCCTGCTCACCGCGCGAGAGCGCACGGAATCACGGCGCACGGCACGGAGCGCGCTCGCGCTCGAGGCTGCGCCGCTGAAGGGCGGCGCCATGGCCGGCGCGTCGCTGACGTTCTGAGCGCGACCCGCCGCTCAGAAGCCGGGGCCGGAAAGCCCGCCGTGCGCGCCGCTCCGGGTCGCGAGCGAAGGGACCGCGGCCCTCTCCTTCTCGGGCTCGGGCTGCCCGGCGGGCCGCTTCGGCGCTCGCAGGGGAGCCGAGGGCGGCGCTGCGCTCGGGACGACGGGCGCGACCACGGGCGTGGGAATCGCGATCTCCGCGGTCTCCGCGACGGGAGCGACCACCTCGGCCGTGACCGTGGGAGGCGGCGCAGCGAGCGCCGTGCTGGGCGGAGGCGCGGGCTCGTTCGTCGCGCGCACCGGGCTCGATGCCGTCGCGTCGTTGCCGGTCGACACGCACTTCGGTGTGACGACGAGCGCGGCGAAGCCGAGCATCGCGGCGGAAGCGACGCCCAGCGCGGCGCGCACCCGCTGTCTCCGCGCCACGCTCGTGAGGCTCACCGTCACCGGCGCGGTGAACGGGCCTCTTGCCGCCGGCGCGACGTCGAGCACGATGGGGATCGACGACCGCGAAGGAGCAGGGAGCGAGGGCGCGGGGCGGCTCGTCGCGGGCTCGTCGCTCTCCGCGAAGGGCATGAGCGCAGCGACGAGCTCGGGGACGCTCTGGTAGCGATCCGCGGCATTCTTCGCGAGCGCCTTCATCATGACCGCGACGAGCTCGTCGCCGAGCTCGGGCCGCAACGTACGCGGATCGGGCACCGGGTCGGCGGCGATCGCGGCAATGCAAGCCGAGGACGATTCGTGGGCGAACGGCGGGCTACCGCAGATCACCTCGTAGAGCGTGACGCCGAGCGACCAGATGTCGGTGCGGGCATCGACGTTCTTCGCGCAGCGCACTTGCTCGGGGGACATGTAGTGCGGCGTCCCCAGCGGGGCGAGGGCTTGCGTGATCGGGGCCTCGAACGTCGACAGGCGCTTGGCGATGCCGAAATCGAGCACCTTCACGATCGAGCGACCGTTCTCCTCGGTGAGGAAGAGGTTCGAGGGCTTGATGTCGCGATGCACGATCCCGAGACGATGCGCCTCGGAGATCGCGTCGCACGCCTCGATGAGCCAGCGGGACGCGCGAGCGACGGGCTGAGGGCCTTCGAGCTCGACGACCCGCGCCAGATCCCGTCCGGCCAGGAGCTCCATCACGATGAACGGCGTCCCGTCCTCGGTGGCGTCGATGTCGAAGATGCGCACCGCGTGGGCGCTCGTCAGCGAGCCGGCGGCGCGCGCCTCTCGCTCGAAGCGCTGCACGAGCTCCGGATGCTGGCGCAGCCCCGAGCCGAGCACCTTGATCGCGACGCGCTGCCCGAGGCGCACGTGGCGCGCCTCGAAGACGATGCCCATGCCCCCTCGCCCGAGGACACGCTCCACCACGTACTTGCCGGCAAATGGGACGCGCCCCCGCGATAGCCACGCGTGCTCGTCATCCTCGATCGATGCCACCGGCGATCCCACACGCTCCTTCATTCAAGCGCCGTTCCCACGGCCTCCCGCGCACGGCGTGCGACGTCGAACGTGGCCGAACGCCACGATGTGGCGGCATGACGCTCCTCTGCCGGGCATCGCGCGGGGACGAACGTGCAGTTACCCACGAAAGCGTCGGGTGGCAGCCTGCCTCCAGCCCTGGGAACACGGGTGACCATGCGGCGCAGCGCGCGCCGAGTCGCAATGGCAGCCCCGCCACAGCGTGCACGTGAACGACACGTGCACGCGCTCGGACGGGCGTCAGGTGACGGGCAGTGTGCGCTTCGTGCTGACGGTCGTGAGGAGCGACTCGAAGAAGTCGTTGCCCTTGTCGTCGACGACGATGAACGCGGGGAAGTCGACCACGTCGATCTTCCACACGGCCTCCATCCCGAGCTCGGGGTACTCCAGCACCTCGACCTTCTTGATGCAGTCCTGTGCGAGGCGTGCCGCGGGGCCGCCGATCGAGCCGAGGTAGAACCCACCGTACCTCTTGCATGCGGCGGTGACGGCGCTCGAGCGATTGCCCTTCGCGAGCATCACCATGCTGCCGCCCGCCGCCTGGAATGCGTCGACGTAGGCGTCCATGCGCCCGGCGGTCGTCGGGCCGAACGACCCGGAGGCCATGCCCTCGGGCGTCTTCGCGGGGCCCGCGTAGTACACGGCGTAGTCCTTCAGGTACTGCGGCATGCCCTGGCCCGCGTCGAGACGCTCCTTGATCTTCGCGTGGGCGATGTCGCGCGCGACGATCATCGGACCGCTCAGCGAGAGGCGGGTCTTGATCGGGAAGCGCGAGAGCTGCGCGCGGATGTCGCTCATCGGCTGTGAGAGGTCGACCTTCACGACCTCTCCCTCGAGGTCGGCGTGCGTCGGCTCGGGGAGATACCTGGCGGGGTCCTGCTCGAGCTGCTCGATGAACACGCCCTCCTTCGTGATCTTGCCGAGGAGCTGCCGATCGGCGGAGCACGACACGGCGATCGCGACGGGGCACGAGGCGCCGTGGCGCGGGAGGCGCACGACGCGGACGTCGTGGCAGAAGTACTTGCCACCGAACTGCGCACCGATGCCGGTGCGCTGGGAGAGCTCGAGGATCTTCTGCTCCAGCTCGATGTCGCGGAACCCGCGGCCCTGATCGTTACCGGTGGTCGGGAGCGAGTCGAGGTAGCGCGCGGAGGCGAGCTTCGCGGTCTTGAGCGTCTGCTCGGCGGACGTGCCGCCGACGACGAGCGCGAGGTGATACGGAGGACACGCCGCGGTGCCGAGCGACTTGAGCTTGCTCTCGACGAACGCGAGGAGGCTCTCGGGGTTGAGGAGCGCCTTGGTCTCCTGGAAGAGATAGCTCTTGTTGGCGGAGCCGCCGCCCTTCGCCATGAAGAGGAATTTGTAGGCGTCACCGTCGGTCGCGTAGAGCTCGATCTGCGCGGGGAGATTCGAGCCGGTGTTCTTCTCGCGATACATGTCGAGCGGGGCCATCTGCGAGTAGCGGAGGTTGCTCGTGAGGTAGGTCTCGTAGATGCCGCGCGACAGGGCCTCCTCGTCGCCGCCGCCGGTGACGACGTACTGGCCCTTCTTGCCCATCACGATCGCCGTGCCCGTGTCCTGGCACATCGGGAGGACGCCGCCCGCGGCGATGTTCGCGTTCTTCAGCAGATCGAGCGCGACGAACTTGTCGTTCGGCGAGGCCTCGGGGTCGTCGAGGATCTTGCGAAGCTGCGCGAGGTGACCCGGACGGAGGAGATGCGCGATGTCGCGCATCGCATGCTGCGCGAGGGTCGTCAGCGCCTCGGGCGCGACCTGGAGGAACGTCTTCCCGCCTGCCTCGAAGGTCGAGACGTGGTCCTTCGTGAGGAGGCGATAGGGCGTCGTGTCGGCGCCGAGGGGGAGCATGTCCTGGTAGACGAACTTCGATTCGGTCATGGCGGCGGCGAAGCATAGTCGATAGGGCGGCAGGCGGAAGTCGAGCGACTGCCGTCCTCGATCAGGAAGAGACCGCAGCGAGGGCGGAGCACGTCGCGGTGCCGAGGAAGATGCGCCGGGTGAATGACATATCGCGGGCAGACTACAGCCTCCCCGACTCGCGCGCGGTTCGTCGGAAGCAGGTCCGGGTGTATGGTTTCCGTCATGGGCGCGACTCGCTTGGTTGGTGTGGTAGCGGCGGTCATCCTCGGTTCGGCGGGCTTCGCGGCGCTCGGCGCATGCGGCACCGACGAGCTCGACCCGGCGGACTTCCCCGATGCCGGTCCGGGCGGCGAGGGCGGCCTGCCCGACGGCTACGTGCCTCCGGTGCGCGCGGAGTTCGGCCTCGAGACGCGGCCCTCGAACACCACGTGCCTCGCGCAGACGCGCCCCCCCAGCACCGCGCCGGTGAAGTTCGAGCAGGTCTTCGCGAACGTGAGCCTGCAGGCGCCGATGATGATCGCGCAGATCCCCGGCGACAAGACGCGCTGGTTCGTCGCGCAGCGCGGCGGCAGCATCGTGTCGTTCCCCGCAACCGCTCCGCCCAACAATCCGACGGCGGTGGGCTCCGTGCCGGCGGTCGCCGGAAGGGCCATCCAGACCTCTGGCGAAGGCGGCCTCCTCGGCCTCGCGTTCCACCCGAAGTTCGCGCAGAACGGGAAGCTCTACGTCACGTGGACGACCACGGGCGGCGCCAGCCCCGTCAACATGATGTCGACCATCGGCGAGCTCCACAGCCCCGACAACGGCGCCTCCTTCGACTCGTACAAGGAGATCGTCGCGCCGTTCCCGCAGCCGTTCACGAACCACGACGGCGGCGGGATCGCGTTCGGCAAGGACGGCTTGCTCTACTTCTCGTTCGGTGACGGCGGCTCCGGTGACGACCCGGAGGGCAACGGCCAGAACAAGAACGGCTTCTTCTCGAAGGTCCTCCGCATCGACGTCGACAACCCGGCGGGCGGCCTCCCCTACGGCATCCCCGCGGGCAACCCTTTCAAGGCGGGCGGCGGCGAGCCGGCCACGTTCGCGATGGGCTTCCGCAATCCGTTTCGCATCTCGATCGATCGCGCCACCAACGAGGTCTGGGTCGGCGACGTCGGCCAGAACGCGTGGGAGGAGATCGACGCGAAGGTGAAGATCGGCGGCAACTACGGATGGCCGTGCCGTGAGGGGCTCCACGACTCGCCCAACTCCACCAATCCCGCGAAGTGCCCGCTCGGCCCCACGACGCCCGGCCTCACCGACCCGGTCGTCGAGCACCACCACGCGACCCCCAACACACGCTCCATCACCGGCGGCGTGGTCTATCGCGGCGCGGCCATCCCCGGCTTCGTCGGGACGTACGTGTACGGCGACTACGTGCGCCAGGAGCTCTGGACGCTCGGGTTCGACCCCGGCACCGGCGCCGCCGTGTCGACGCAGCTCACGGACGCGCCCGCGGCCAACTGGGTGAGCTTCGCGGAGGACGACGACGGCGAGGCCTACGCCGTCGCGCTGAATCAAGGTGCAATATACAAGCTTCTCCCCGCGGCGCCGGCAGGGCCCAACACGTTCCCGGATCGCCTCTCCAAGACCGGCTGCGTCGACCCCTCCGACCCGAAGAAGCCCGCGGCCGGCGTCATTCCCTACGGCGTGAACGCGCCGCTCTGGAGCGACGGCGCGAAGAAGGATCGCTTCCTGGCGGTCCCCGACGGCAAGACGATCACGGTCGCAGACACGGACGGCGACTTCGATTTTCCGAACGGCACCGTCCTGATGAAGACGTTCACGGTCGGCGGCAAGCTCACCGAGACGCGCCTCTTCATGCGCCACGACGACGGCGGGTGGAACGGCTACACGTACGAGTGGCTCGACGACGGAACCGACGCCGTCCTGCTCCCGGCCGGCAAGACGAAGACGGTCGGCACGCAGACCTGGACGTTCCCGAGCCGCAGCGACTGCGTGAGCTGCCACTCCGAGGCCGCGGGTCGCTCGCTCGGCCTCGAGCTCGGTCAGCTCAACGGTGACCTCGTGTATCCGTCGACGAACACGATCGCGAACCAGCTGAAGACGCTTGACCACATCGGCATGTTCGACAAGCCGCTCGGCAAGCCGGTCGACCAGCTGCTCGCGTATCCCGATCCGTACGGGACCACGGCGCCGGTCGCGCCGCTCGAGGCGCGCGCGCGCGCGTACCTGCACTCGAACTGCTCGAACTGCCACCGGCCGAAGGGCGGAGGCCTCGGCAACATGGATCTCCGGTTCGGCACGGCGTTCGTCGACACGAAGTCGTGCAACGTCGACCCTGAAGCGGGCGACATCGGCGTCGCGGGCGGCAAGCTCATCGTCCCGGGCGCGCCGGAGAAATCGATCCTCGCGCTCCGGCCGCACTCGCCCGCGGCGAACCGGATGCCGCCGCTGGCGTCGAGCGTCGTCGACGAGCCGGGAGTGAAGGTGCTCGACGACTGGATCCGCGGCATCGCCGCCTGTCCTTAGCGATGCTAGAGCCCTCGGCATGACTGACGGTCGACGCGCGCTCTATCCCGACATCGAACCTCACCACACCGGGCGCCTCGCGGTGTCGGACGTGCACGAGCTCTATTTCGAGGAGAGCGGCAACCCGAACGGCAAGCCCGTCGTCTTCCTCCACGGCGGACCGGGCGGCGGCACCGAGGCGAAGCACCGTCGCTACTTCGACCCGGCCGTCTATCGCATCGTGCTCTTCGATCAGCGCGGCTGCGGCAAGAGCACGCCGTTCGCCTCGCTCGAGGACAACACGACGTGGCACCTCGTCAGCGACATCGAGGCGCTGCGGGCGCACCTCGCGATCGAGAAGTGGCAAGTGTTCGGCGGCTCGTGGGGCTCGACCCTCGCTCTCGCCTACGCCGAGACGCACCCGACGCGCGTGAGCGAGCTCCTCCTCCGTGGGATCTTCCTGCTCCGCAAGGAGGAGATCCAGTTCTTCTACCAGGAGGGAACGAGCTGGGTCTTCCCCGACGCCTGGGAGGACTACCTGAATCACATCCCCGAGGCAGAGCGCGGCGATCTGTTGCATGCATATTACAAGCGACTCACCTCGAGCGACCCCGCGGTGCAGAGCGCGGCGGCCAAGGTGTGGAGCGTGTGGGAGGGCCGCACGAGCTGCCTCATCCCGAACGCCGAGCTCATCGCACGCACCGCTGGCGACGCGTTTGCCCTCGCCTTCGCACGCATCGAGTCGCACTACTTCGTGAACGACGGCTGGTTCACCGGCGGACGCGAGCTGCTTGCGCCCGGCAACGTCGAGAAGCTGCGGAACATCCCGGGCGTCATCGTGCAGGGCCGCTACGACGTCGTGTGCCCCGCGAAGAGCGCCTGGGACCTGAAGAAGGTGTGGCCCGAGGCCGACCTACGGCTCGTTCCCGACGCCGGACACGCCGCGAGCGAGCCCGGCATCGTGCACGAGCTGGTGAGCGCGACCGATCGCTTCCGCCACGTGTGAGGCTCACGACCTGAGCGCGTCGCGCATCCCGTCGCCATCGGCGTTGCGGCACACGGCGACGGGAAGCGGACCGCCCAGCCGATAGCGATCGCCGTCGTGCGTGATGCGCAGGTCGCGGGAGAACGGGCGGAGGCTCTCCTTGAGGCGGGCGAGCGCGACGTACACCGCGTTGCGGTGGCGTAGCGGGTGGAACGTGCCGCCCCAGACGCGCGCGAAGATCTCCTCGAGCGACGCGCCGTCGTCGCCCGACTCCGCGAGCACGGAGAGGAGCGCGAGCCGCTGCTCGGGTAGCTCGAGCTCGTTTCCGCCGTTGGCGTGCACGCGACGCGTCGCCACGTCGACGACGCACGCGACGGGCTCGGGCGCGGCCTCGTCCTTGCGACGCAGGTACGTGCGAAGACCGACGCGCCACACGACGTCCGCGGTGCGCATGAGCCCGAGGCGCTCGATGCGCGCGGCGAACGGGCGAGGGCCGGAGCCACGCGGCTCGCGAGCAGCGACGCCGAGACGTGCAGCGGCGCGAGCGAGCGCAGCGTCGACTCCCTCGCCGGCCGCTCGAACCGCGGCCTCGAGCGCGCGGGCCGCGGCGTCGAGATCACCCGAGGCCTCCTCGAGCGACGCGCGGATGAGGGCGCAGGCGGCACTCACCGGCGCGTACCCGTAGGCCGTCGCCATCTCCTCGCAGCCGTCGAGCGCGCGGACCGCCCGCGCGCGCAGCTTGGTGCGGTCGGCGTCCGTGCGCGCGGCGCCGTGCATGCGCGTGAGCGCCTCGGCGCGTGCGAGCCTGGCGCGCGCCGTCTCGTACCAGAGCCGCGCCGTCGCGTGGTAGCGCTCGGCGAGCTCCGCTGCATCGAGCGCAATCTCGAGACCGCCCAGCTCGAGCGCGAGCTCGGCACCGCGGAGCGTCGCGTATGCGCGGGCGACGGGCGGCGGGCCCATGTCTGCATCGGCGCTCAACCCGGGGCTCGACCCGGCCGCCGCGAGCTGCGGCACGAGCCCGGCCATCGCGTCGCGGTCGATCGCGATGAACGGGGAGTCCGGGATGCACGCGAACGCGCGCTCGATGCTCTTCTTGGCGCGCGCGCGGTCCCCCTCGGCGTCGGCGAGCCGCGCGCGCTCGGCGTCGCAGATCGGGCGGAGCGCCGACAGCCCCGGGTCGTCGCCGGCCGACTCCGCGAGCTTCAGCATGCGGTCGGCACGGGTGAGCTGCCCGGTGCCGATGCACGCGCGCACGAGATCGCGCGCGAGCACCGAGCGAAAGAGGCGGTCGGCACGCTGGTCGAGCGCCGCGATCGCGGCGTCACCGACCTCGAGCGCGCGCACGAGCTCGCCGCGCCGCACGAGCGCGGCGATCTCGAGCACGCCGCCGTCGGCGCGCCCGCGCGTCTCGCGCGCGAGCACCTCCTCGGCGCGATCGACCTCGCCGAGCCCGAGCAGCGCGTGAACGTCGAGGATCGTCACGACGCGCTCGACCGGAATGCCGGCGGCCTTCTGGGCGGCGCGAGCGCGCGAGGTCCACGCATGCGTCAGCTCGTAGCGCTCCTCGTAGAGATGGCTCGCCGCGATCTCGACGGCGCGTCGGGCTTCGAGCTGCGGAACGGCGGTCGTGCGAGGCGCGAGCTCGACGAGCGTCGCGCGCGCGGGGGCGAGCTCCCCGCGGAGGATCGCGAGCTGGGCCAGCGTGAGCACGACGCCTGCGCTGACCTCACTGCCCTTCGAGGCCCTCGTCGTGGCGACGGCGCCGGGCTTGCCGTTCGCCTTGGGCTTGGCCTTGGCGCCGGCGGCGGTCTTCGTCTTCGTCTTCGCCCTCGCTTCGGCCTTGGCGACGAGCCGTGCGAGCGCGTCGAGCGCACGCTGCGCCGCGTCCGGCTCGCCCGCGCGAATGTGCGACTCCGCGCGGAGCAGCGCAACGCGCTCCGCCTCGTCGCGAGACGCCGGCGCGGGGAGCTCGTCGAGGGTCAGCCTGGCGCTCTCGTAGTCGCCCACGCGGAGCAGCTCGCGTGCGAGCAGGCGGAGCGCCATCGACGCATGCGAGGCCGAACGCGAGGCGGCGTCGCGGAGCACGCGCTCGATCGCCGCGGTCGGCGCGGCGGCCCGGGCAATCGCGTGAGCACGCAGCGTCTGGAGCGCTCGCTCGACGTCGCCGAGGGCGAGCTGCGCGCGCGCCGTGAGGATGAGCGCGGCGTCGTCGTGACCCGAGGCGCCGAGCGCGTGCTCACCGAGGGCGGCGAGCATGCGCCAGGTCGCGGCGTCGGGAGCGCCGAGCGTCTCCTGCGCGAGCGCGACGACGGGCGGCGCGAGGGAGATGCGCGTGCCGTCGCGGAGCACGAGGAGATGCTTGCGTAGCTCGTCGATCGCCTCACGGGCGCCCCGGCCGAGCGCGTGGAGCACCTCGCTCTCCTCGAGCGACCCCTCGGCGGCAGCCAGGAGCGCGAGCAGCTTGCGCCCAGGGCCCTTCGCGCGTGTCTCGACGGAGTGGCGCAGCGCGTCGGTGGCGTTCGTCTCGATGCGCGGCAGCGCGGCCTCGGCGAGCGCGACCTTCAAGAGGAGCGGGTTGCCGCCCGTCGCGTCGGCGAGGTCGTCGGCGAGGGTGCGGCCTCGCTCGGCCTCCAGCGCGCGCACGAGGCGGACCGCGTCACCGTGCGAGAGCGCGAGGACCTCGTACGCGGGCGCACGGAAGGCGGCCTCGCGCGCGGTGATGAACCGACGCGACACGAGGACGAGGCGTGCCGGGCCCTCGTGGGACGCGAACCTTCGGATGATGTCCGAGAGCGGCGAGGAGCGCTCGTCGAGGTCGTCCCACACGATCGTGCGCGGGGCCGACGAGAGCAGCACGGAGAGCGCATCGGCCACGCGGTCGGGAGGCGGCGTCGGGCGAGGCTCGCCGATCGCCTTGGCGGTTCGCTCGACGGCGTCACGCGGGTCGACCGTCCCCGCGAAGGGCATGTGCACGACCGGGGGAACAGCGCGGTCGCGAGCCGCCTCGCGGCAGGCGGCGAGGACGAGCGAGGTCTTGCCCACGCCCGGCGCGCCGTAGACGAGAACGACGCGGCTCCGCGTCACGAGCGCGCGCAGCTCCGCGAGCTCGCGTTCGCGACCGATCAGAAGGGCGCCGCCGGCGTCGTCCACCAGTGAAGGAGGGTAGCGCCACTTGACTCGTCACCTGGCCAGAATCGGCCCACGGAGGCGGGAGCCTGCATCACGGCAGCACGCGCAACGTGCCCGCGATGCCATGGCCGATCGTCGTGCATTCGACGGGCGCGTTCGCGTGGCCGATGAACCCGGCATTGTTCCACGTGAGCGGGTAGTCGCCCGGGGGTGTCCCCGGGGCGATCTTGATCTTGATCGTATCGGCCTTTCCGGCCGGCACGTCCGCGGCGCATCCGGGGAACGAGCCGCCGCCGAACGCCTGCCACGCGAGGTCGGTCTTGCCGTCGATGTCAGGCCCGAGGAGGCGCAGCCGGCAGTCGATGCGATCGAGCTCGTTCTCCACGTGGAGCTTCGTCACGTCGAACACGACGTGACCGCTCGCCTCCCCCGCGGCACCGCACGTCGGGTTGCTGAGCAGCACGACGTCGACGTCGACGACGTCGCCCGCGCGTCCCTGGGCGCTCTCGATACACACGTCGGGCGTGACGACGTCACCCTTGCAGTGCTTCGCGATCGGCGGAGCGGCAGCTGCGCCGTCGCCGTCGGCGCCGGCGTCGGCGCCTCCCTTCGCGGGGGTTCCGGGAGGAGCCTGCGGCGAGGACGAGGGCGCGGCCGAGCCCGCACCGGAGTCGGCGTTCGATGCCGCGTGCGCTTCGTCGTTGCCGGACGCGCCGTCGTTGCCGGACGCGCCTCCGCTGCACGCGGCGAGGGTGAAGAGAGAACCGAGGAGGAGCGCGAGGGTCTTGTTCGAGTGGGCCATGATGACCTCCCTCCAGCACGCTCGATGCCACGCGACCGACTCGCGAAATAGCCGGCGAATGTGCACGCGTGTCCCCCGAGCGAGCGACGTACGCGCGCGGATACACCCACGAGACACCCGCGATACAGGCGCCGATACGCGCGAGACATCGCCGTTCGGGTGACACGCGCCACGCGGCGCGGCGTTCACTCCACGCGCAGCAGAAGCTTCTTCGGTGCCCCGCGGCGAACGATCTCGAGCTCGATGAGCTTCGCGCCGCGCATCGCTGAATACGCCTCGAGCGCGTGCTCCGGCGTGGCCACGGATTTCCCCATCACGCGGTCGATGCGATCGCCGTTCTCGAGCCCGATCCGGCCGAGGAGGTCGTCCTGCCGGACCCCGCACACGCCGTGAGCACGAGCAAGGCCGCCGCAAAGGCTCCCCGCTTCATCCGGGCAGCGTATCCGCCCAGGTCCCGCGAGTCGCGCCGTCTTCCCTTTCCACTCCCCCCGCGGTAAACGCGTGCCTGCGCCCATGCCCGAAGCTCCGCCTCCCGCCCCGAACGCGCAAGCGCCCAACAACGCTGGCTCTTCCGCCGAACAAGCCCTCATCGACGCCCGTCGCGCGAAGGCCACGCGCCTCCGCGAGCGCAAGGAGAACCCGTTCGCGAACGACGTCGTCCCGCGCACGCCCGGGAGCGTCACGATCGACGTCTCGCTCCTCCGCGCCCGCGCCGAGTCCGCGAAGGACGCCGCCGGCAAGTACGCCGAGGAGAAGGTGAAGGAGGCGACGAAGGACGCCACGTTCCACCTCCGCGGCCGCGTCATCGCGTATCGCTCGACGGGCGGCCTCTCGTTCCTCCGCCTCCGCGATCGCACGGGCGAGCTCCAGCTCCTCGCGAGCGAGGCCGCGATGGGCACCGCCTACGCCGCGCTCGACGACATCGACGTCGGCGACTTCATCGAGGCCGAGGGCACGCTCACCGCGTCGAAGCGCGGCGAGCTCTCCATCGAGCCTTCTCGCGTCCGCATCCTCACGAAGGCCCTGCGGCCGCCGCCCGAGAAGTGGCACGGCCTCCAGGACGTCGAGACGCGCTACCGCCAGCGGTACGTCGACCTCGTCGCCAACCCCCCGGTCGCCGAGGTGTTCCGCGCGCGCAGCCACATCGTGCGCGCCACGCGCAAGATGCTCGACGACCAGGGCTTCCTCGAGGTCGAGACCCCGACGCTCGCGCCGCTCGTCGGCGGCGCCGTCGCTCGCCCGTTCGAGACGCACCACAACGCGCTCGACATGCACCTCTTCATGAGGATCGCTCCGGAGCTCTACCTGAAGCGCCTCCTCGTCGGCGGCCTCGAGCGTGTCTACGAGATCGGTCGCTGCTACCGCAACGAAGGCATCTCGACCCGGCACAACCCCGAGTTCACGATGCTCGAGTACTACTGGGCGTACGCGACGTACTCGCACCTCCTCGACTTCACGGAGGTGATGCTCCGGGGGATCGACGCCGAGCTCGGCAAGGCGCTCCCCGAGTCGCACGCTCGCTGGGCCGCCGAGCGCCCGTTCGCGATCGACGAGCCGTTCGCGCGCGTCCCGATGGCGAAGGCCGTCGAGGCCGGCGCACGCTCGACGAAGGTCCCCGCATGGGAGGCCGCCGTCGACTCGGGCGGCGCTCCTGCCCTGGTCGCCCTCCTCAATGCAGGCGCGGAAGGATCGCCAGGCGACTTCGGCGGCAACATGAAGGAGTGGTCGAAGAGCTCTCCTCGCGCGAAGGCCGTCGACTGGGGCAACTTCCGCAAGGGCTGGCTGAAGTGCGAGAACGACGGCGAGCGCCTGTTCTGCGCCTACGAGTACCTCTGCGAGCCGTTCCTCACCGAGGACTACAAGGCCGCGGACGGCAAGCGGTCCATCCCCGTGTTCATCACGGAGTACCCGTTCGAGACGTCTCCCCTCGCCCGCCGGAATGACCAGCGCCCCGACCTGGTTGATCGATTCGAGCTGTTCGTCCACGGCCGCGAGCTCTGCAACGCGTTCAGCGAGCTCAACGACCCGGACGATCAGGCCGAGCGTTTCCGCGAGCAGGTGCGGAAGAAGGCCGCCGGCGCGGAGGAGACCATGGACTACGACGAGGACTACGTTCGCGCGCTCGAGCACGGCATGCCGCCCGCGGCAGGCTTCGGCATGGGCATGGATCGTCTGACGATGATGCTCACGAACGCGCCGTCGATCCGCGACGTGATCCTGTTCCCGCTCCTCAGGTCGAGTGAATCACACGACACGAGCTCCCGTAAGTCGCTCAGGTCCGAGAGCTGATGGGGCGTCGCGGCAATCTCCTCCTCGGCGTGTGCCTTCTGGCGCTCGGCGGCGCCATCACGTCGCTCAGCTATTTCAGCGCCGTGAACACGGGGGGTCGCTACCTCGTCACTGTCGGCCTGTTCGTCGTCGGCATCCTGCGCATCCTCTCCGGTCTCAAGCGTGACGACGCGGCTCCGCACGATCCGGGCGCTCGTCTCACCGAGCACGCCTGGTCGAACGACGAGCAGGCGTGGACGATCGGCGAGGCGCTCGGCATGGCGCTCTGGACGATGCGCAAGGTCCGGTGGAAGGCCGCGCTCGTCGCGCTGCCGATCCCGCTCGCCGCCTTCGGCGCCGCGCTCGGAGCGGCCGCCTTCACGCCGCAGATCCTCGCGCTCCTGGCGGGCGAGCGAATGCGCTCGCCGTTTCTCCAGTACGAGGTGCGCGCCATCATCGCCGCGCTCGTCAGCGTGGTCATGGGCGTCATCGTCCTCCCACCGATCATCAAGCTCTGTCTCGCGGCGATGCGCTCCGAGAAGGTCACGCTCTCCGACACCGGCGGCAAGTACCTCGCGCACCTGCCGCGCCTCGTCGGCTTCGCGGTCCTCTACTTCCTGCTCGTGGTCGTGACGCTGCCGCTCCTGTCGCTCGTCGCGATCCCGTTCGTGCTCACGCCATTCTTCATCGTCGACCAGGATCTGCCCCTGATCGAGTCGATGCGCCGTAGCTGGCGCGCGACGAGCCGTCACTTCGGCAAGCTGTGGCTCTACCACGTGGCGTTCCTGCCCCTGGTGCTCATCGGCAATCTCACCGGCATCGGCGTCGTCCTCACCACGCCGCTCTTCATCGCCGGCCTCGCCTACGCGTACGTGCGCCTCACGGGGCGCGTCGGCATGCCCTACTTCCCGCCCGAGGCGGGCAGCGCGTGGATCCGCAGCTTCCTCCGGATCTCGCTGCTCGCGCTCACCGCGGTCTTCGGCGGCCTCATCTTCTGGGTCGAGAACCTCCCGACGCTGCGCGGCTCGGCGTGGAACATCCGCGACGCGCTCATCCGCGCCTCGGCGATCGTCACGGGCGTCGCGGTCATCATCCTGATGATGGCCCTCATCCTCCCGTACATGCTCGACCAGCTCGAGGGTCGACGCTTCACCGCCTTCGTCGCCGCGCGCCACGTGCGCTCGCAGAAGAGCGGCTTTCTCACCGTCATCAGCGTCCTGTCGATCTGCGGCGTCGCCATCTCGTCGTGCGCGCTCTCGAGCGTCGTCAGCGTGATGGGCGGCTTCAGCCAGGACCTGAAGCGCAAGATCCTCGGGAACAACGCGCACATCGTCGTCGACACCACGCCGGGCACGCCGTTCGGCGAGTACGAGACGGCCCTCGAGCGAATCCGCAAGATCCCTGGCGTCGTCGGCGCCACTCCCGTCGTCCACGGCGAGGTCATGGCGTCGAGCGCCTCGAACCTCGCGGGCGTCGTCGTCACCGGCATCGAGCCGGGCTCGATCCGCAGCGTCATCGAGCTCACGAACAACATCGAGGTCGGCAAGCTCGACTACCTCGAGCATCCCGAGCGGCTGACGAAGCTCCCCGCGCAGGAGATCATCGGCATCGGCCCGGGCGGTGAGCAGTACTACAAGGGCGCCGATCTCCCCGGCCTCGCCGACGACATCGATCCATCGGTGCGCGCGGTCATCATCAACAAACCCGATCGACCAGGCGTGATCCTGGGGCGGGAGCTGGCGAAGACGCTCCACGTCTACATCGGTGACGAGGTGACGCTCGTCTCGCCCCTCGGTGACCTCGGGCCGATGGGCGTCATGCCGCGAACGAAGAGGTTCCGCGTCGCGGCCATCTTCTACAGCGGCATGTACGAGTACGACGCGACGTACGTGTACACGATGATGGACACGGCGCAGGAGTACTTCCAGACCGCCGACAAGATCAGCGCGATCGAGGTCAAGGTCGACGACGCCGAGCGCGCCGACCGCATCACGCCGCTGGTCGTCGCCGCGATCGGACGCGAGGACCTGCGCGTCCGCGACTGGCGCGACATCAACAAGAACCTCTTCAGCGCGCTCAAGCTCGAACGGTTCGCGACCTTCATCATCCTCTCGGTCGCGATCATGGTCGCGAGCTTCTGCATCGTGTGCACGCTGCTGCTCATGGTGACCGAGAAGGGCAAGGAGATCGCCATCCTCAAGGCCATCGGCGCGAGCGACGGCGCGATCCTCCGCACCTTCATCATCGAAGGCATGATCATAGGAGGCATCGGGACGGTGTTCGGCGTGGTGACGGGCCTTGCCGTATGCACGGGCCTCTCCTGGTTCGGCCTCCGGCTCGACCCGGAGGTCTATTACATCGACCGCCTCCCCATCAGCGTGAACCCCGGAGATTTCCTCACGGTGGCGCTGGCCGCGCTCACGATCTGCACGCTATCCACGCTGTATCCTGCCTATGCGGCCTCCAGGCTGAGGCCGGTCGACGGGCTGCGCGACGCATGAGGCGCCTCCTCACCAGCAGGCGTGATAGAAAGCCGGTCGCTCGATGAGCACCCTCACCCCCCTCGTCGTCGCCGCGGACGTGAAGAAGTCGTTCCAGCACATGGGACGGACGCTCGAGGTCCTGCGTGGCATCGACCTCACCATCAACGAGGGTGAGATGGTCGGCATCGTCGGCCAGTCGGGCGCCGGCAAGTCGACGCTGCTGCACTGCATCGGCACCCTCGACATCGTGAGCTCGGGGTCGATCAAGGTCGCCGGCGAGGAGCTGACGAGCATGTCGGGGACGCGCCTCGCGGCCCTGCGGAACCGCACCATCGGGTTCGTCTTCCAGTTCCACCACCTCCTGCCCGAGTTCAACGCGCTCGAGAACATCCTGATGCCGGGGATGATCCAGGGGCTCCCCCGCAAGGAGATGGAGCCTCGCGCCGCGGCCCTCCTCGAGGAGGTCGGCCTGAAGGACCGCATGCTCCACCGGCCCGGCGAGCTGTCGGGCGGCGAGCAGCAGCGCGTCGCGCTCGCACGCGCGCTCATCCTCGAGCCGAAGCTCCTCCTCGCCGACGAGCCGACCGGCAACCTCGACTCGCGCACCAGCGAGCAGATGCACCAGCTGTTCTACAAGGTGAACGAGACGCGCAGGACGACCATCGTGATCGTCACGCACAACTCGGCGCTCGCCGCCGGGATGGCCCGCGTCGTCACCCTTCGCGACGGCAAGGTCGAGAGCGACGAGTACCGCAAATCCGCCGGGTACCGCGAAGGCGCGCCCGAGTCCGTCGCCCCCGAACGCGCCGGCACCGGCAAAGTCGACATCGGCTAGCTAGCTCGTTGGGCTCCGCCCCTCGCTTCGCGAGCCTCCCCGTGATGCCACCGGCCCGGCGTGACTCGCCTTCGGCGAACGGCGCTCCGCGCCGAGGACACGCCTGAGTTTCCCGAGTACGCCACACCCCGATCAGTAGGGCGTGCAGCGCTTGGGGGGTTTGGATACGTTCGGCCCACCGATGGGCACCTCCACCGAACTACCGGCGCGTCTGCCGTTCCTCGATGCGCGGGCGAAGGCTCGTGCCGTCGCGGCCGTGAAGGCGTTCGAGGAGGAGACCTGCGCCGAGCTCGTGATCAGCGTGAAGAAGCACGCGCGCACGTATCCGGAGGTGCACCTCCTCTACGGCTCGGTCTTCGCGCTGCTGACGCTGCTCTTCCTCCTCTTCTACCCGCTCGATTTCAGCACCACGATGATGCCGATCGACACGCTCGTCGGCTTCGCGGTCGGCAACGTCCTCTCGCGCATCCTCCCGCCGCTGCAGCTCCTCGCCATCGGCGAGGCGAAGCGGCGCGGCTTCGTCGAGCAGGCGGCGAAGGCCACCTTCGTCGACCTCGGCGTGTCGAGGACGACCGGGCGTACGGGCGTGCTCGTGTACGTCGCGCTCTTCGAGCGCATGGTCGCGATCGTCGCCGACGCGGGCATCACCCCCGAGGCGAAGAGCGCAGCCGAGAGCTCACGCGCTGCCCTCGAGGCCGCGCTCAAGAGCCTCGACATCCGCGCGTTCGCCGGCACGCTCGAGGCGCTGGGCAAGACCTTCGGCGAGACGATGCAGCGCTCGGCCGACGACGTGAACGAGCTCCCGGACGAGATCTCATGAGCCACCATCCCAAGCGCCATGTGGGCCTAGCCACGGCTCTCCTCCTTCGCCTCGTCGGCGACCACGACCTCGTACGCGTGGTCGCGGTTGCGGGCGTCATCGGGTCGGTCCTCCTCTCCGCGACACTCGCCTACGCGTCTCGCCCCGGCGGAGGAGGCTCCTTCTCCGGAGGCAGCAAGTCGAGCGGAGGAGGCGGTGGCAGCAGGTCGAGCGGCGGCGGCGGCTCGTTCTCCAGCGGAGGAGGCGGTGGCGGCGGCGGTGACGGCGGCGCGTTCATCGGCCTCATCATCGAGAACCCCATCATCGGGATCCCGATCCTCATCCTCGTGATCGTCATCTTCGTCCTGCGCGCGAAGTTCGGCTCCGCGATGCAGGGAAACGAGTGGTCGACCACGGCCGGCTCGAACTGGACCCCGCACCAGAATTTCGTGCAGCCGCCGCCGCAGGCCGAGCCGCTCCGCGGCAAGCTCGAGACGCTGCGCCGTACCGACCCCGGATTCTCGATCGTCGTCTTCGAGGACTTCCTCTACTTCCTCTACGCCGAGATGCAGCGCGCGCGCGGAGCTGGCGCCGGCGAGGCGCTCGCGGCCTACGTCGCGGACGGCGCTCGCGCCGTGCTCCACAACGACGGCCGTCTGGGAGAGGTCAACGGCATCATCATCGGCTCGATGACCTACGAGCGCGTCGACGTCGACGCGCAGGGCGGCGTGCAGCTCGACGTCGTGGTCGAGTCCAACTACGTCGAGCGCTACCGGCCGCAGGGCGAGCAGCGCTACTACGTGAAGGACCGCCTCCGCCTCAGCCGCGCGGCCGGGGCTCGCTCACGCGACCCGGGCAAGGCGCGCACGCTCAACTGCCCGAACTGCGGCGGCCCGCTCTCCAACATGCGCGGCACGACGTGCAACTTCTGCCACACGACCGTCCCGCAAGGCTCGAAGGACTGGGCGGTCGTCAGCCTCCAGACGCTCGAGCGCGAGCCGAAGGGCCCGCTGCTCACGTCGAGCGTCGGCGAGGAGGGCACGAACCTCCCGACCCTCTACGATCGCAACGCGCAGCCCGTGTTCGCGCAGATCCAGGCGAAGGATCCGCAAGCCACCTCGTGGCAGACGGTCGAGCATCGCGTCGGGATGATCTTCCAGGAGTTCCACGCCGGCTGGGTGTCACGTGACCCCACGCGCGTGCGCCCGTTCGTGAGCGACAACCTGTTCCAGTCGCAGCTCTACTGGATCGACCTCTATCGCAACGGTAAATGCATCAATCGCACGGACGGCTCGCGCATCACGCGGCTCGAGCTCGCGAATGCGACGACCGACGCGTACTACGACGCGGTGACCGTGCGCCTCTACGCGACCGGCCTCGACTACACGATCTCGGAGGACGGCCGCCTGATGTCCGGTAGCCAGAGCATCCAGCGCTCGTACTCCGAGTACTGGACGCTCATCCGCGGCGCGCAGAAGAAGAAGACCGACAAGGGCGAGAGGCAATGCCCGAACTGCGGCGCCCCGCTCAAGATCAGCATGACCGGCAACTGCGAGTACTGCGCGGTGAAGGTCACCGGCGGCGACTACGACTGGGTCCTCTCGCGCATCGAGCAGGACGAGGTCTATACGGGCTGAGGTCGACGGCTCCGGGCGCTTGGTTTTATTCCCGACGCGCCCCTGCTGGTCGGCATGCATGAATGCCGATCAGGAAGCATGATGAGAAGCGGCTAGTATCTCTCCGTGGAGAAGGGACATGGGACATCATGGCGGGTGACGTACGGTCAGAGGTAGAGCTCCTCCGCATCCTCGCCGACAAAGTCCCGGCAATGCTCGCGTACTGGGACTCCGCGCTCCACTGTCGGTACGCCAACCGAGCCTACGAAAGATGGTTCGGGGTGTCGCCCGAATCGCTGATTGGAAAGCACATCCGCGAGCTCTTGGGGGCGCTGTACCCACTCAACCGGCCGTACATCGAAGGCGCGTTGCGCGGCGTCCCTCAGGAATTCGAGCGTGAGATCCCGGATCCGTCCGGCGGTCCGCCACGCCACAGCTTGGCTAACTATGTCCCGGATGTGGTCGACGGCGTCGTGCGCGGCTTCTTCGTCCTTGTCACCGACACTTCGCGGATCAAGCGCGCCGAGCAGGCGCTCGCGCTCTCCGAGGCGAAGCTCTCGCGAATCGTCGCCATCTCCGCCGACGCGCTCATTACCATCGACGAAGCACAGCGAATCACGATGTTCAACGAGGGCGCGGAGCGCACGTTCGGGTACGCGAAGGACGAGATGATCGGGGCGCTGCTCGAGGTCCTCCTGCCGGTGCGATTCCGCCTGAAGCACCATGAACATGTGCAAGCATTCGCGGCAGAAGGGCGTGACACCTCGCGGCGCGTGGGGCCGCGCTTGGTCATCGGTTTGCGGAAGAACGGCGAGGAATTTCCGCTCGACGTCACCATCTCGAAGGTCGAGGTCAGCGGCCAGATGGTCCTCATGGCCGCCGTGCGGGATGTGTCCGAACGGACGCGTGTCGAGGACGAAGAGCGATTACTGTCGAAGCTCGGCGAGACCCTCATGGTCGGAGGGCTCGACTATCAACGCCTTCTGACCGACGTCGCGAACGTGATCGCGGACCACTTCGCGGGTTGGTGCAGCGTCGACATCGCGCAAGCGGGTGACATCCGGCGTCTGCGGGTGGCTCATTCGGACCCGACGATGGCTGCGACTTGTGAAGCACTCGAACGCTATCCGGTGCGTCGCGAACCGCCCAGTCCCATCTCGGAGGCCGTGGACACCCAAGCGTCGGTGCTCATGAGGGAAGTTTCCCCCGAGTATCTCGCGTCCCTCGCCCAGAGCCCGGAGCATCTCCGACTGATGCGGTCGCTCGACGCGGGCTCGTTCATCGTCGTGCCGCTCACCGCACGCGGGCAGGTCCTGGGGACGCTCGGCATCGGGTCTTCACGAGCATCGAGACGCCTCGGCGAACAAGACCTGCGCCTCGTCGAACGCATCGCGAGCCGCGTCGCGCTCGCCGTGGACAACGCCCGAACGCATGAGGGTCTCGAACGAGCGGTGCGCGCACGCGACGAGGTGCTCGGCATCGTCGCGCACGACCTCCGCAACCCGCTGAACACGATCGTGCTCGGTGCGCAAGGGCTCCGGCGAGGAACTGAGCCCGAACGGCGTGACCAGAGGACCTCGGAGACCATTTACCGCGCGGCGATGCGCATGAACAAACTCATCCAAGACCTCCTCGACGTCGCTCGTCTCGAGGGCGGGCGAAGCCTGTCGATCACCCCAAAGACAGTCTTGGCAGCGAGCGTCCTCGCGGAGGCGGTCGAGCGCCAACAGGCAGCAACCGATGCATCTGACCGAGTGTTTACCGTTGACGCGGAAGGAGTGTCTCCGAACGTTTGGGCCGACCGCAACCGACTCCTCCAAGTGCTCGACAACCTCCTCGGCAACTCCGTCAAGTTCGCTCGCCGGCGCATCACGCTCGGTGTGCGCCCGAAGGATGGCGAAGTGCTGTTCTGGGTCGCCGATGACGGCGTCGGCGTCTCGGAAGAGGATCGAACGCATCTCTTCGACCGCTTCTGGCAGGCGAGGAGGGAGGACCGCCACGGTGCCGGTCTCGGGCTCTCGATCGTCAAGGGCATCGTCGAAGCCCACGGCGGACGCGTCTGGGTCGAAAGCGAGGTCGGCGTGGGGACGACGTTCTACTTCACCTTGCCCGCTTCAGCTCCGGCTGCGACGAAGTAGAGGAAGGGCAACGCAGGTTCTGCGTGGCTTGCGTAACAAAGCGCGCAGGGACGCTCAGGATCTGCACGAGGAGCCCGTCGTCCCAACGGCTACGGGCTAACTGGTACGGGGCGTGCACCGACAAAGGGCGTTCGCTGCGTCTGCATGGGGTTCAAGCTCGATCCGATAGTGGAGTTGACCGCGATGTTCATCAGTCAGTCGGAGATCGCGGTGGCCGAGGGCGAGTCAGACGCGCTCGAGCGCGCCTTTCGCGAGCGCGCGCGACGCGTGGATCATCACGACGGCTTTCTCGGACTCGAGCTCTTGCGTGAGGTCGGCAACAGTGGCCGCTACGTGCTGCTCACACGCTGGCGGACGAAGGCGCACTTCCGGGCGTACCTCAAGAGCGCCGATTTCCGTTTTGCCCACGGACGCCAGCACGAAGGCGTCGTGGAGGCGACCGGAGGCGCCCCGCTCCGCCAGTTCGACCTCGTGGCGCTCGGGCGGGCCGGGTGAATCCGTTCAATCCCGAGGCCGGCGATGTGCCCGCACCGACGGACCCCGCAGAGCTCGCGCTGGTCCGCCGGGCGAGCGCCGTGGTCTGGCGAGCGGTTCCGTACCTCGCATGGCGCTATGGCGAGCGCGGACGCCGCTTCGGGCTGAGCGACGGGGCATGGCTCGTCACCTTGAGCCGCTTGCCCGAGGCCGCGCGGATCCCCCAGGTCGAATGGCTCGCCAGCGTGCTCGCGCCCCGCGGCATGCCGAGCTGCCTTCTCGAGACACAGCTCCTCGTCACGGGCCGCCTCGGCCGGCGAGGTCGCTGGCGGGGCGCCAACGTCATGGAAGGCGCTGCCCGACATCTCGGCGACCTGCGCCGGCGTCACCTCGATGACGCCGCGTTCGCCGAGGCCGGTCGACGCTTCGCGCGTCAGGTGGACCACCCGCGGATAGGCGCTGGCACCGGCCGCCTGGTGGCGTCGGCCGTGGTCGACGTGGCGCTCGGGTTCAGCCCCTCGGCGGCCCCGCTCGTCGACTGGCTCGCCGACCCGACGATCTTCCCGCCCTCGTGGCGCGACGCGGTCGTTCGAACCCGCACGTGGGTCGAAGCTGCTGTGGGGCGGCCGTGATTCACTGGTGCGCCTACTGCCAGAGGTTGATGGGCGAAGGAGTGCCGCTGACGAGCTTCGAGATCAGCCACGGCACCTGCGGCGCCTGCGAGGCTCGCCTCGAGGCCGGAGAGCACCTCGCCCCCGAGTACAAGGCCGTGTTGCGCTTCTATCGGGCGCTGCGCGACGCGGCACGCACAGGCGACGTGTCATCCTGTGCCTTGCTGGTGCAGGATGGCCATGCAGCGGGCTATGGCATTGCCGAGATGCTGGTCGGTCTGCTCCAGCCCGCCCTCGCCGAGATGGGGCGATTCTGGGAGTTCGGTCGCGTCTCGGTCGCCGACGAGCATCGCTTCACCGCGTGGTGCGAGAGGACGCTCGCGCTGCTACCCCACGCCCGTGGCCCGCAGGGACCGGTCGACCTCCTGATCTTTCAGGCCCCCGGGAATCGTCATGACCTGGGCCCGCGGTTTGCGTGCGAGGTGCTCCGGGCCGACGGCGTTCGTTGCGAGGCGGTCCTGCCCGAGCTCCCGCTCGCCGACATGCTGGCCGAGGTCCGCAAGCACGAGCCGCGATGGGTAGGCTGGTCGTGTGCGTTGCCCGAGATGGTCGAGTCCTGTCGCGTGATCGCAAGCGAGCTCAGGGCCGCCGGTTTCCGCGGAGGGGTGATGGTGTCCGGGCAAGCGATTCGCAGGAGCCCCGACGCCTGGGTAAATGGCGAACTGTCGTTCTGCACGACCGTCGAAGGTGCCAAGACCTTGATCCGCGGCGTGTCGCGACAGGGAGAGCGGAATCCGAAGGAGGCGCCGTCATGAGCCTCCGGATCCTGATCGTCGACGACGATCTAGGCACGCTCCGCATCCTCGCCATGCTCCTTACGAGGGTCGGCTTCATCGCCGAGACGTGTGAGAGCGGGGCGAGGGCGCTCGAGTTGTTGAGGGCAAGCCCGCACGACGTGCTCCTCACCGACTACCTCATGCCGGGAATGAACGGTGCCGAGCTCGTGGCCATCGCCCGAGCCTCTTGGCCGCAGCTTCGCTGCATGATCATGAGCGGCCTGAGGGCCAACCATGCGGCGGGGGACGTCGAGTGGCTCGACAAGCCCCTCGACGTCGAGGCTCTCGCCGCGACACTCGGCGCCGCAGGCGAGCACGACTAGCCAGCCCCGTGCTGGCCGGCCATCGAGCGCGTACGCCTTCGCTTCGTCGGCGCTCACCTCGAGCCGCGCGATTGCGTGACGAATCGGCGCGCCACTCAACCCGAGCGATAAGGCCCTGCGCTGGCGGCCTTCGCGCGGTGCGCATGCAGGCCACGCAGCACGGCGTCGAGGTCCGAGACCGTGCGGTCGACGACGGGTGGCCCGCTCGCGGGGACGAGGCGGACGCAGACGGCATTCACCGCCAGTGCGACACTCGCGATGACCGGGCTGCTTTGCATGATGAAGAGCAACATCGCGTCAGGAGCGTCCCCCTCCACCGCGCTGTGCGCGCCGACCAACATCGGCTCCGGCACGAGCGTCGCGATTCGCGAGCCGTCCGGCGTAGCGGAGCTCCGGCGATACCGTCATCGGAGACAGCGATCGTGCTGCGGCCCACGACACGAACACTTCCCGAAGCGTCTCCACGAGGTGGGGGTCGACCGCTGCCGCCGGCGTCGTCGTGTGGTTCAGCAGCAAACCGAGGAGAGAGAGCTTGTAGAGCTCGCCGAACACGCCGTCAGGGTACCATCGTCAGTCCTTGCGGCGCGCCGTCGGGTGCGCGATCGTCGATGTCGATGTCGATGACGCCAGTGACGCCGCTGCGGAGCATCGCGCTCGCGAGCGCGATGGCGACCTCGCTCGTCGGGTGTGTGCTCCTGGTCTCGCCGAAGAGCTTCGGCGAACACTGCCGCTTCGACGGCGAGGAGACGCCGTGCGGCCAGTGCATCCGTACGCGCTGTGAGGCAGACGTCGACGGATGCTGTCGCGAGGGCTCGTGCGACGGGACGCTCAGCGCCCTCGAGACCTGTGCGGCGGGCGACGTAGCGAAGTGTGATGCGGTCGCATCGCTGCGTGCGTCTGCCGAGGCTCCGAAGGCGGGGCTCGGTCGCTGCCTCGACGAGCGATGTCGAAGCGAGTGCAGCGCGCCGTCCGCACGCAGCAAGACGAAATGCGCGTTCTCGAGCTTCGGCCAAGGACAGACGTGCTCGTGCACGCTGTCCTCGACGCCGAACGACGTCACGTGTGGCGAGGACGCGCTGCCGCGGGCGATCTGCTGCGCGCCGGAGGGGTGGCCTGCCGACGGCCTTCGATGCTCGTGCAGAGCCCCGTCGTGCGGCGCGAGCAACGACGGCTGTCGCTGTCTCCTGACGGACGGGCCTTCGGAAGGTGACACGTGCTCGGCGAAGATCTGCTGCGCGCGCAACGACGTATGCACGTGCAGCTCGCTGGCGTGCCTCGCGGGCGAGCGTTCCGTGGCCTCGTGTGGGCGCGCAGAGCTCGCGTGCGGACCAGGCCTCGCACGCGTCACGAGCTGCGCGATCGCGGCTCCTTAGAGTGCGTCCGCGCTCTTCGGCAGCGTGAAGCGAACGTCGCCCTCCTGCACCTCTTCGCCCGTCTCCTTGAAGGTGTTGCCGATGAGGAAGAGCGCGCGGTCGCCGGGTTCACCGCGCACAGCCGTGCTCTTCTCGAACGTGCTCTCCCACACGTTGATCGCTCCGCCGGCGTTGTGCTCGAAGCTCGAGCTCTCGATGACGCCTCCCGCGCGGAGGACCTCGAGCGCGAGGTGCGCGCTACGACGAACGACGCCGCCGTGCAGAAATAGCTTCGCGTCGTCCATCGCGATGATTCCCTCCCCGAGCGAGCCGTCGGCGGAGGTGCGTGTGTCGTCGATGACGAGACCGTCCGCATCGACGCGCGCGGAGTAGCCGAGCGAGAGAGCGACCTGCTCGTTCGCGAAGAGGACCGAGTCGCGGAGAGTCGCGGTCGCATCCTTGGCGACGATGATGCCGATCGCGCTCGCGCCGTCGCTGCCGACCGAGGCGACGCCGGGATACGTACCGGTGACGAGCGAGCCCTCGAGCGTGAGCTGTCCGCCCTCGTCGAAGACGACGATTCCATAGGCTCGCGCGCGCACGATGGCGCTCTGGAAGACCTCGGCGCGCGCCCCGGCGATCGCGACGATGGCCGTCGCCTGCGAGCCCGGCTTGTCGTGCGTGGTGACGACGCTGCCCTTCAGCGTGACGACGCTCCCGGACTCGAAGCTCTGCAGCGCAATGGCGGACGAGTGCCGGAGCGTCGACTCCTCGAGCGTGACGTGAGCCCCTCCCATCGCGCCCAGGAGGACGGATGCGAACGGGACGTCGGACTGGAGGAGCTCGCTACGCTTGATGACGATCGACGCGCTGTCACGGGCGTTGCTGTACTGGCGCGAGCGGCCCGCCACGCCCATCGCCGCGCGGCCGACGGCGAGGACGCTCTCTTCGAGGGTGATCGCGCCGCCGACCATGGCGAGCAGGCCAATGGCGTCGCTCTCGACGCGCGAGGTGATGGAGGAACGTTTGACGTCGACGCTGGTGCCGTTCTCGAGCGCTGCGAAGGGCTCGGTGGTGTCACGCACGTCGCTCGCGACGATCTCGACCTTCGCTCCACCTTGCGCGACGACGCCGCTCACGGGGTCCTTGCTCGTGAAGCCCGCGGTGTCGACGACGCTCTCTTCGATGGTGGCCTTCGCCCCCTGATAGAGGCGCACCCCAGAGGCGACGCCCTCGAAGAGGACGTGCTTCACGTGCACGGTCGACGCGTTGCCCGTGATGTAGAGGCCGGTCTTGGCTCCGCGCACGGTGAGCCCCGCGATCGAGACGTTGCCGCGCGTGACGTAGAGAGGCTCCGCGCCGGGGGGCGCGGTGAGGATCACGTCGTGTGCGCATCGACCGATGAGGCTGACGTCGCCGCTCACGGTGATCGTCTGTGCGTCGAGGGCGTAGGTGCCGGCCTCGAGCGCGATGACGCTGCCGGGCTTGGCCGACGCGACGATGGACGCGAGCGACGCGGCGGAGTCAGGACGGACGACCGTGGCGTTCGCGGGAGGGAACGCGGCGTCGCAGTCGTCGATGGGCACGCACGCGGTCTCGCCGAGGACCGTGCGCGTGGCGCCCGTGCATTGCTTCGCGGGGCGGACGGCGTGGAAGCCCCAGCCGTCTTCGTTCATCTCGAACCCGGCGGCGAGCGCCGAGGAGGTGACGCCGACGGGAGCGCAAGACGTCCCGTCCAGCGAGATCATCGTCCCAGCGGCGCAGGTGTCGAGAACGGCGGCAGCGACGGGCGTCTGATCGGCGCGAGCGACCACGGTCTCGGTGGTGCTGCATCCCAGCGCCGAGATCGCGGACGCGATCCAGAGGAGACCGAGCATGAGAGGACGTGCGGCGCGCCACGACATGGGGTGCGATCACGTAGCACATTAACCCGCGGTCGGAGACTCCCTCCCCGCGACCTGCGAGTGGCCGACGGGCTAACAGGAAGCAGGCTTTCGAGAGGTTCGCTGCGGTCGGTCGTCTCGTCCTTTCGCCCGCCCCAGCGGTACAGTCGCTGCGGAGGCTGCTACACTCGGCATTCTCGCTCCTGCCCTGGGCTGCGCCACTTGTCGGACCCTGGTGAGCGCAACCAGACTCCGAACGTAGGTTCAGCGGTGAGCAGTCACGAGGCGACCGAGGTGCGACGCCGGCTCGACGCGACCGCGTTGAGCCGGCTCCACCTCGTCTCGCTCGCCGGGATCGGCATTGCGCTGGTCTCGATCGCCTTCGATTGGCTGTACCACCCGGAGCTCGCTGGCGTGCTCGTGGTCGGCAACATCTGCCTCATCGGGTTCTTCTCCGTCGTGCGTGCGCTGACCGTCCGCGATCGCATTCCGTCGTCGTGGGCGAGCGCGGTCGGCTCGTCGATGTGGCTCGCGGCGACCGCTCAGATGACGTGGGCCGCAGCGCTCTCGCACTTCGCGGGGTACGGGTCGTTCTTCGTGCTCTACGTCGTCGGCTGCGGAGCGCTTCACCTCCACTGGCGGTGGATGCTCGGCAACCTCACGTTCGCCCTCGCAGGCTGGCTCGCCACGGGCTTCACCGTGTCTGGTCGGGATTTTCTCCCTACCGCCGGGATCGCGATCGCCGGCAGCATCGTCGCCATCACCATCCACGCGGTGACCAGGCACTACCTCACGACGCTCGCGAAGCTGAACCTGCGCGACGCCCGCGCTTCGAAGGAGCTCGGTGAGGCGCTTGCCCGCGCGAGCCAGGAGATCGAGGAGCGCAAGCGAGCCGAGGACGCCCTCCGCGAGCGCGAAGAGGAGCTGGTCGCTCTCTCCGACGCCACCGAGGAGGCGCTCTTCGTGCACAAGGACGGGCGAATCGTGGCCACCAACAAGGCAGCGCGCGAGCTGTACCGTCTGCCTGCGGACGGCGCGGTCGGTCGCCGACTCCTCGAGTTCGTTGCCCCGGAGGGGCTCGAGGTCGTGAACCGGCATATCGCGACCAGGAGCCCGGACCCCTACGAGTCGGTCGGACTGCGGGCTGACGGAACCAAGTTCCCCGCGGCGGTGCACGCCCGCAGCGCCATGTTTCGCAGCCAGCCGGTGCGGCTCGCGGCCATCCGCGATCTCACCGAGACGCGTCGACTCCAGGAGCGCCTCGCGTTCTCCGACCGCTTGGCCTCCGTCGGAACTCTCGCGGCTGGCGTGGCCCACGAGATCAACAACCCGCTGGCGTTCATCTCGTTGAACCTCGAAAGCGTCATCGAGAAGCTCGCCGCGGCCCCCCCCCTCTCCGTCGCCGAGATCAAGGAGGCGCTCGAGGCGCTCCAGGATGCGCGCACCGGCGCCGTGCGCGTGCAGGACATCGTCCGCGACCTCAAGACGTTCTCGCGCGCCGACCATGACCCGAAGACGCGCGTCTCGCTCGGCCCCGTCATCGCCTACGCCGCGCGAATGGCCGCCGCCGAGCTCCGCCATCGGGCGCGCGTGGTGATCGAGCTCGGCGAGCTGCCCTCGGTGCTCGGTAGCGAGACCCGCCTCGGACAGGTCTTTCTCAACCTGCTGGTCAACGCTGCGCAGGCGCTTCCCCCGGGCGCGGCCGACAAGAACGTGGTCTCCGTCTCGGCCGAGGCACGCTCCGAAAATGTGGTGGTGTCGGTCTCCGATACCGGCGCGGGGATCCCTGCCGAGATGCTCGGGCGCATCTTCGACCCGTTCGTGACCACCAACGCGCACGGCTCGGGGCTCGGGCTCGCCATCTGCCACGGCATCGTCAGCCAGCTCGGCGGCACCATCGAGGTCGAGAGCGTCGTGGGCTCGGGCTCGACGTTCCGGGTCACGCTGCCCGTCGCGCCGCTCGACGCTGTGCCTGCCGAAGCACCGCCCTCGGTACCCCCCAAGGTCGCCGTCACGCGGGCGCGCGTGCTCATCATCGACGACGAGCCGATGCTGCTCCGGGTCATGACCCGGCTGATCGAGCAGAAGCACGACGTCGTCGCGATGCTCTCTGCCGAGCTCGCCCTCACCGCGCTCGAGCGTGGTGAGCACTTCGACGTCGTGCTTTGTGATCTCCTGATGCCCGCGATGACCGGGATGGACTTCTACGCACAGCTCGTGGAGCGCTTCCCCGCGGTGGCCGAGCGGGTCGTCTTCCTCTCGGGAGGAGTGTTCACCCGGCAGGCGCAGGCGTTCATGCGCACGATGTCCCGTCCGCTGGTCGACAAGCCGTTCTCTCGCGAGTCGCTCCATGGCGCCGTGGAGGCCGTGCTCGCCGGTGCGGCAGTCTGACGACTCAGACGGTGCTCACGACGACTCCTACGCTTCGCTGCGGGCTCTCAGCGGCAGGAGGATCTCGAGCGTCGTCCCGCCCTCGCCCTCGCATGCTTCGGATTCCCTCAGCGCCATCTCGGCACGGACGATCCTCGAGACGTCGGTGACCGTGGCGAAGAAGCCACGCACCTCACCGTCGACGATGTCGGGAATGAAGGCCTCGCCTACCAGCGAGCGCGTCGTCGTCGAGCCTCGGCGCGGTCCAGTCGAGGAACCACGAGCCGAGCTCCGACGGCTCGCTCAAGGTCCGTAGTGGTTTACCGTTCCCGTGAGATGTGAACGCATTCAACCTCCGGCAGCCGCCTGCCGAGTCCGTGGCGTCCGAAGATCCGAATCCTCGTCTCGAGGCGCTCGAGTCCTCCGTCGCCGAGCTCAGGCGACGTGTAGAGGCCACGCCCCCGACCTCGGGCGTCGCCCTTCTCGTGTCGAGTGCCGATCTCGACCGTCAGATGGCTGCCCTCATGATCGCGACAGGTGCCGCCTCGATGGGCGTCGAGGCGTACGTCTTCTTCGCCTTCTTCGGGATCGCCGCCCTTCGCAGGCCCGCCCCCCCACCAAGGCCACGAAGCCCCATCGATCGTGTCCTCGGTTGGTTCCTGCCCAAGGGGCGAAACGCTCTCGGGCTCTCCCACATGCACTTCGGCGGGCTCGGTACTTTGATGCTCCAGAAGCGGATGCGCGACCACAACGTCCCCGATCTGAACGAGCTCTTCGCGATGGCGGCGGAGGGGGGCGTGCGAATGTCCGTCTGCGCGACCTCGCTCGATCTCATGGGTCTCCAGCGAGGCGACCTCATCGACTACCCCGGGCTCGAGGCATGCGGTGTGGGCACCTTCCTCTCGCGTGGACACGACAGCCGCGTGACCCTCTTCGTGTGAGTGCGAGGCACCAGTAACCATGAAAGAACACATCCTCGACACCCAGGGCATGAAGTGCCCAAAACCCCTCTTCGAGGTCCACCGGCTCATCAAGAGCGTCGCGGGGGGTGACACGGTTCAGGTGATCGCCGACGACCCCGCGTTTCCGCTCGACATCGAGGCATGGTGCCGGCGTACGGGCCATGCGCTGCGCGACTTCAAGCGCGACGGCGCGCGGTCCGTGGCGCTCATCGAGAAGGCCAAGGCGACCCCATGACCAAGGACAAGCTGCTCATCATCCTCACCACCGGCCCCGAAGACCGAGGGAGCCGGGCGACACTGGCCTTCGCGATGGGCGTGTCGGCGCTCATCTCGGGAGTGGATGCGACGGTCTTCCTGACGATGAGCGGAGCGTTCTGGTCGCGCGCGCAGTCCGAGAGGGCGGTGCACATCGGAGGCTTCGAGCCGCTCGGGACCTACGTGGCGCAGTTCATCGAGGCCGGTGGCAAGTTGATGGTGTGCAGTCCGTGCGATGCGTTCTTCTGCTCGATCGCCAGCGATGGCGCTCTCCGCACGGGCGCCGAGCTGTGCGGGCTCGCGCACGTGGTGGACCTCGCCCTGGATGCATCGGTTGTCACGCTCTGAACGAGGCTGAGAATGAACCTTCGAGAGTCTTGCCGAAGCTCGCCGTCCGTTTGGCCGCAAGCCTCCACCGTCGTCATCGAGGAGGATGCCGGAATCCTTCGCGCGCTGGCCGACGTGCGTTGTCGCGCCACTGGAGGCGAGGACGTCACGGAGGCCATCCTCGACCTCGAGATCAAGCTCGCGCAACGCTTTATGGACCTGGCCGAGGAGCTCGCGCTCGTCCGCCACCAGGCTCGCCGCGCCGAGAAGCGGTTCGTCGACCTCGAGGTGGAGGCACGAGCCGCTGCACATGCGAACGTCGAGGCGGTCTTCGCGCTCGACGAGCTCGGCGACCGGGCGGAGGAGCTAGAGACGAGGGCCTCTCTCGACGGACTCACGGGTGTCGCGAATCGCGCTGCGTTCGACACCGAGCTGCGGCGCGAGCTGCGCGATGCGCAGCGCGACAACCACCCACTGTCCCTTCTGTTCGTCGACGCCGATCACTTCAAACGCATCAACGACGAACATGGCCACGCGGCTGGGGACGCCGTCCTCCGGACGCTCGCCCGCCTGATCCAGAGCCAGGCCCGAACGGGAGACATGACGAAGTGGGGCCACGGTTTGCCGTTCGCATCGCGCTACGGCGGCGAGGAGTTCGTCGTGTTGCTACCCGGCACGCCGCTTGCGGACGCGGCGGCGGCGGCGGAGCGACTCCGTCAGGTGACCGAGCGGAGCAAGTTCTCCGCTCCCAGCGGAGAGCCCATCCCCGTGACGGTGAGCGTCGGCGTCGCGACCTTCACGCCGGGCGACACGGAAGAGAGCTTCGTCGGACGCGCGGATGCAGCGCTCTATCGCGCGAAAGCCGCGGGCCGTAATCGCGTCATCGACGAGGAAACCGGGCACGTTCGCCTCGCCGGCTGACGCCGCGAGCGTGCATCACCGGGCGCCGCTGCGCGTGGCGGACACGGCGGAGGTGGCGCGGCCGCGGCCCTACCGGCCGTGGGCGGAGCTGCTCAAGCCAAACGTTCGGCCTCGACGTCCTCTCGTGTCCGAGGTGCGAGGGCCGTCTGCGCCTGCTCGCGATGGTCACCGACCCGAAGAGCCTCACGGAGCATGCCCGTCGGTGTGGCAGGGGCGATACCGCCCGCGAGCACGTCGTTCGCGGCGAGGGCATCGATGGCGGCATCCTGACCGTCGAACGCGAACGTGCCCGCCGCCGAGATCCCGTGGATGCGCGCGAGCGAAGCATCGCCGAGGATCCGCACCTCGGGCTTGAGCACGACGTCGGGCGGAGCCGCGGCGCCGTCGTCCGAAGAGCAGGCGACGACGGCGGCCAGACAGGAGACCAGGGCGAGAGCGCGCGACCGCGGACGAAGGCATGGGGGTCACGGGGTCATCACCTGGCCGAGGAACAACACGGCGCCCGTGGGGTTGTCGCGAATCGCAAGGATGAACGGGCGATCGGCCGTGAACGTCGCCTGCTCGGGGATGCTGGTCTTGCCGATGACGACCGCCGTTGCTGCCGCCGCCTCGGTTCCTTTCTCGTCGACGGCCACGAACGCCTCGTGGACGACGTCCTGGATGAAGAGGCTTCGCGAGCCGTCCATGCCCGAAAAATCGGCCACGCCGCCCTCGAACGCGTCGGTCATGCCGAGCGCGCGGAGCGTCGCCTTCACGCCGAGCTGGGTGCGGAACTGGAACCGCGGCAGCGTCGTCGTGACGAGCTTGTTGCCGAGCGCGCCCACGATCGACGAGAGGCGCATCGCATCGAGCTTGCCCCGGAAGTCCTCGAACGTGCCCTTCGCGGGGAGGATGACGAGCATCGATACGTCCTGCCCGGTGTAGAGGAGCTCGAGCGCCTGCCAGCCCTCTCCTTCGGCGTAACGATGCTCCTTCGCCTGGTGCATGAGGCGGGCGGACGCCGGCGAGCCGTCGAGCTTCGTGAACGTGCCGTCGGTGCTGTCGCTCTCGTCGAAGGGGAGGTCCCACGAGGCGTTGAAGTAGATCGCGTTCGTCAGCACGAGGACCGTCGCCGACGTGATGATTCCCGGGGGAAGGAGCTCGGGGATGCGCGCCTGCGTCTGGTCGCTCACCCAGTGGTTGATCTCCGTGCGTGAGCCGTCCGGATCCGCGCCGAAGTCGAGCAACGAGAGTCCGGCGCCGTAGTTCTCGGCGAGCCCATCGAGGTAACCGCCGAGGAACGTGTAACCGCGCTGCCCCCACAGCGCGTTCATCACGTTGAGCTTGAACGCGCGTCCGCTCTCGACCGGCTTGTCAGCCCGGCGCGCGAGCGCGAGGTCGAGCGACCCGAACGCGGGATGCAGGCGCTCGGAGGGCAGCGTGAAGCGGAGCGCATGGGCCATCTGTGTGGCGGTCTGGTCGCGCGCGCCGGCATAGGTCATCGCGAGGGCGAGCGAGATGCTGTGGGGCGAGACGAAGAAGTTGTCGCGGCCCGCGGCCCTCGTGAGGACGTCGAGCCCGAATGCGGCGTCGTCGTCCACGAGCTGACGCGTGTCCTCGGCCGGAACGGAGGTCGTCAGGCGAGGCTTGCTCGAACGGACCGCGACGCCGGGCGGCGCGCCGCCGGTGGTGGTCGTGCCCGACGTCGCGCTGCACGCCGCGACGCCGAGCAGGAAGATCGCGCAGAGGTTGGCGAGGGCTCTCCGGTTCATGGCCCCTGCCGTGCGTGCAGCTCGCATGCCGCACTCGCCCCGAGGTCCGCGCGCCGCGTGCTCGGGTCCCACCGCCGCACCGCCTGCATGCCGGGCGCAACGACCGCGCTCAGAGGGGCAGCCAGCCGCCGATCGTCAGCTTTCCGCCGAATGTCGTCGCTTTCGCGTCACCGCTCAGGTCGGTGTCGAGAAACGGGCCAAAGCCCGCGAAGAAGTGCGGAGCCGGGTGGAACATCAACGGTACGAACAGGTTCAAGGCGATCGCCGTGTTGCTGGCCGAGGTCGAGGACGTCGTGTTGGTGACAGGGTTGACGACGTCGATCGTCTGGTTGGTGCTGGAGATGGACATACCAGCCTTGGGCCACACCGAGACGAGATCCGAGAGCGGGAAATTGTAGCCGACGCGCGGGCCAACGCCGAAGCTCGTCGAATGTCCCGATCCCGCGGAGCTGTAGTTGAAGAGGACGGAGCCGCCGATCGACAGGTTCCGGATGACGAAGTAGTCGACCGCCGGGGCAAACTGAAAGGTGGTGGTCGATCCGTTTGCGCCGCTCAGCGACGTGTTCGAGATACTGAGGGCGGCGTCGCTCGAGATGGCGAGCTGGCCCTTGCCGGCGAACTGGTCAACCGGGCTGTTCGCCTGCGTGTTCTCGGTCAGGCTCTGACGGTTCACGGTCGGCCCGCTCCCCTCCGGCGCCGTCGCGGGCGCTTGCTGCGCTCGTGCGACGTGCGAAGTGGTGACGAAGAGACAAGCGCCGACCACCACGGTGAGGCATCGGTTACGCAGAGACATGGAGTAAGTCCTTCCGGTTGTAATGAGGAGGGCGCAATCCTGCTGCGCCCGAGTCGCGCTGCGAGCCCAAGCAGGTTTGGTGCCACTTCACCCCCGTGCTTCTTCCCCGCGTGCCCGCGTGAAAAACGCGAACCTCCTGGCGTGAAAGGCAGCCGGCCGCCGCACGAATGCGCCTCTGAGCGGCAGAAAGCCACGCTCTCCCGTTGATGCGCGTCCGCAAGTGAGGGTCAGTGAGGCCTCGGCCTGGAGCGGGAACGGCTTGTACGGTCTGCGGGCTCAGGACGGCATGCGCGCCGACCCACGGGTCGAGGAAGAAGTCGCCGGAAGCGCCAGATGTCCCCGCCGCCCACCGTGAAGGAAGATGGTGCTCACCCAGATGGCCTTTGCCGCCACGCCGTCGTCGCCGCGATCCTCCCCGCAAGCGTGTCGGGTTGGATGAGGCACTCCTCGAGCGCCTTCCGCGGTGCGTGCGTGATCTCCGGTCCGTATCCGAAGCGCATCACGAGCTGGGGTCTGGTCCCGTGCCGGCCGATCGCTTCGGCCAGCCGCCCTCGAATCGACTCCATCTCGACGGGCTGATTCAGGAATGATGAGCGTAGGCCGCGGGCGCACGCGTTCAGCAGCGCACGTTCCATCGCCTGACCGGCCGAGAGCCATGCGCGCGGCGAGTCGCTGTCTGTCCCGAGCACGCACAGAAGTGGGGTGTGCGCGATGAGCTCTCGGTCCTTCGCCGCCTGCCCGTTGCCCGTGTCGAACGTGCGGATCACCAACGGCCCCGCGAGCGACATGAGGTCGCCGAAGCCGAAGCTGTAGCCACGCATTCCGTCCCCCGACCGGCTTCGATTCGGGTGAATCCATGCGGCGAGCTCACGCCGGAAGCGCTTGTCGTGCATCTGCGCCTTGTCACCCTCCGCGATCAGGTCGGCGACTGCCCCCCTCTCGCCCTCGCCGACGAGGTGGAGCCATGCCCCCTCCTGGGCAGCCGCTTCCATGAGCTCGTGCTCGACGTCGGACGGAACCCTCCGACCCTCGTACGCGCTCCGCGTCGTCCGTCGTTGCGGGATCGCGTCGAAGATCGCCGCCTCGGTGAGAGACGGAGGCGCGCCGGCGACGAGGCGGACGCGGGCGAGCAAATCCTCTTCTGCCGCATCCGGGGTCAGCTCGTAGGCTTCGTCGCTGTAGCCGAAGCGGCGCAGCGCCAAGCGCAAGTTGAGAAGCGCGGCACCACACGAGAGCGTCAGCTCCCGGTCGTCGGGATCGACGACAGGCAAGGCCACCGCCCGGTTGGCGTAAAGGTCGACGGCGTCGCGCCGGACGCGGAAGAGCCACGGCTGCGTGTTGTGTCCCGACGGCGCAAGCACCGCGTAGCGAAGGAGGAACGTCAGAATCTCCGCGGCATCGCCGTCTCGGGGAAAATCGTGGGTCGAAACGTTCCAGGCTCGAGATGTGGCGGCTGTCGTGCTCATTGCAAGCAGCTGCAGATGCGATGACTGTGCCGTGCTATCGACGCGCGCCGCGCGCAGAACCGGCGTGCGCCCTGCCTGTTGAGGTGCAATCCAGTCGCGCGCCGCATGTGGAGGCGAGAGGAGAAGCCCGGCGCTCATCCCTGACCTGCCCGAGTCGAGCGCACAGTCGAGGCACGGACCTTGCGTCGCAGCCGGGCCATGAAGCCCTTCGTCATCCTGTACGCGACCCGCGAAGGCCAGACGCGCCGCATCGCAGAGCACATCGAGCAGGTGATCCGCGAGCGTGGACATTCCACGCGGGTTCATGACGCTCAGGGGCTCCGCGAGCCGCTGGATCTGACGGGCTGTGAAGGCGCCGTCGTCCTGGCGTCCGTCCACGTCGGCAAGCACGAGCCGGAGATGGTCGAGCTCGTGAAGCGTCATCGCGACGCCCTCGAGCGGCTGTCGGCGTCGTTCGTCTCCGTGAGCCTCACCGAGGCGGGAGCCGAGGACGCGAGCCTTCCCGCTGACCAACGCGCAAAGGCCGCCGCGGACGTGCAGGCGATGATCGACAGGTTTCTCGCGGAGACCGGCTGGCGGCCGGGAGGCGTGAAGGCCGTCGCGGGAGCGTTGCCCTACTCGAAGTACAACTTCATCCTGCGCTTCGTGATGAAGCAGATCGCCAAGAAGAGCTCGTCTGCGACGGACACGTCGCGCGACTACGAGTTCACCGACTGGAAGGCTGTCGACGCCTTCGTCGACGCGCTTCTCGCGGAGCGTGCAGCACACGTCGAGACGCAGGAGCTCGCGGCGCCGGTGTGACGGCGCCCGACGACGACTTCCTGAGGACGAGGTCTATACGGGCTGAGGTCGACGGCTATGGCTCAAGGTGCCGCGAACCGGCGCACCACCGAGGGTGAGCCGCTCGTGAACCAGAAGACGTGGCAGTCGGCGGTCGGCTGGACATCACGCGCCGCGCCGAGCGCGGTGGTGCTCTCGATGGCGCCTGGCGCCGTGAGCCGCACCACGATGCTCCTCGACGCAGCCTCGTCCCAGACGAACAGCGTACGCACGTCGACGCTCGCGCCAGTCACGGACTTTCGGCGCGAGCCGGTAGGCGCCAGCGCCTCCTGAGAGAACGGAACGCCCGGCGAGAAGGGAGCCGCCGCAAAGAAACGCGAGCCGAGGAGCACGGTGCCGCTGCCGCTGGGCGAGACGCGGGAGAAGATGAAGTAGCGATCACCGTTTGCGAACAGCGGGTCTGCGTAGTGATCGCCGGCGGGGCCGAGCTCGTCCTTGCCCTGCGCGTCGAGCAGCTCGAAAGGACCGACCTCCGGCTCTCCGAACGCCTCGCTTCGCTCGCTGCGGCGCAGGACGGAGAAGCCGAGACCACCGGAGTCGACGACGGCGAGATCGTTGCCGTCCGACGACAGCGCGATACGACCCGGCTCGAAGGCGCCCGTGACGGCGCGAGCCGCGCCGAAGGCATCGGTGCTCTTCGCGCGGTCGACGTAGTGGATGGTGACCGCACCTCCGTGCTCCGTCATCCACGCCGCGCTCAGCTCGTCGGGCGTCACGGAGAGCCCGAGATCGGGGCCGCCCGTCGAAGCCGCGAGCCTCTCGCCCACGCCGAGGGCGAGATCGCCTGGGCACGTGGGCTCCGGATCGTAGGCGCCGATCCCTCGATGGACGGCGGGCAGCGGCGTGAGGTCGACGTGGGGATGCCGCTGCTGCGCGGACGCGACCGCGACCGGGTCGGGCGCAGCTGCCGGCACGTCCGCGCTCGGCGCGGCCGGCCCGGTGCAGGCGGCGACACCGACCCCGACGAGCGGCGCGAGAGCGAGCAACGGAGCGAAGACATGGGTTCTCATGGGCGTTTCGCTCTCGTCACTCGGTGGGGGTGCAGTCGAAGGTCTGCCGCCATTCGACCATCGTGGGAGCCTTCGAGTTGTCGGTCGAAGGGACGAAGCGCATCTTCACGCGGAGCGCGGCGCCTCGTGTGTTCGGGATCACGGTGTAGAGCGAGGTGCCGCTCGTCCCCCAGCTCGGGGCGACCACGTCGGCGCCGGACGCGTTGCCGAACACCACGCCCGCGGCCGGCTGCCAGGCGCCCCCGTCGTCGACGATCTGCGCCGAGAGCTCGATCTTGCTGTCGCCCGGGGTCCGCGAGCGCCAGCTGAACGTGGTCCACTTCGGCGTGAAGCCGACGAGGCAGTTGGAGGCGAAGTCGCGCTCGTAGGTCTTCTCCGTGAAGTACGCGGGCGGGTCGGTACAGACGCCCGCCGCGCAGACACCGCCTGCCGCCGCGTTGCAGCAGTTGCTGGTGGAGGTGCACGACTCGCCGACATTGCGGCACGTGCCGGCGGCCAGGTTCACGCAGTGCTTCGACGGCGGGCTCGCGAGCGGCGGAGGGTCGAGCACGCACGCCGCCGTGGCTGGCGCTCCGCAGCAGTCGAGGTCCGTGTCGCAGACGTTGGCGCTCGAGAGCACCGCGGACGCGGGGCGGCATGCGTCGAGCGCGAAGACGCCCTTCGAGTTTCCGGCGATGAGCTCCTGCCCGGGCATGTAGAACGCGGGGTAGCTCGGGTCGGTGCCCGGGGTCGGCGCGCCCGAGACGGCGGCGACCCAGAGCTTCTTCGGCGTGGGGTCGATGCTGATGTCGTCGAAGCGAGGGTCGGAGGCGTAGGGGTTGATGGTCGCGACGTTTCCGTACTGGCGACGCGAGGTGAAGATGACCCACGAGTATCCGCCGATGAGCTGCGGGAGCACGGTCGGCTCGTAGTTGTACGACTGCTCGATGAAGGCAGCGCCGGCGGGGCCCGCCGTTCCACCGAGGACGGCGTGGCCGGTGGTCGGCGTCGCCGGAAGCGCGTTCGTTCCCGCGGTCGTGTAGCCGTTCGCGCGGCCGAGGCGCGTCGCCGTGGCCACGCCGGTCGAGTTGACCCACCAGAGCTCGCCGAGCGCGCCGCTGTACGTGGAGCACTCGCAGTCGTGGCGTGTGTAGCCATAGCCGCCGTTCGGCGAGGTGCGGGTCTCGACCTGGTAGACGATGCCGTTCTGACCTGTCGGAAGGAACGCCGGCCAGGCGGCGAGGCCGGCGGCGGGGGTCGCGAGCTTCGTGAAGCTCGAGAACGTGGCGTTGCCGTCGAAGCTCATGATCGCGATGGACTTGCCGTCCGCCGCCGTGCTCGCCGACGCCAGAGGCGTCGGCACCGTGCCTCCGCGATGCACGAAGGTGACCTGCGACCCGTCGGCCGAGAAGCTCGGCATGCCTGCCTGGAGCCCGGCGGACACGTTGGAGGCGACGGCGACTCCGTCGATGCCATAGAGGCGCGAGCTCGAGTCACCCTCGATGGCATTCGAGTTGGAGAAGAGGCGCGTCGAGGCCGGGTTGATGGCCGGGAAGAGGAGCTTGTTGGTCCCGTACGACGTGGCGCCGTTCGGCGGCGACCCCGGCAGCGTGTAGCGCGCCGCCTTGTGGCCCGAGTCGGCCGTGATGAGCGTGGTGCCGTTCGGATTCGCGGAGTGGCACACGTAGCAGCCGCTGGCGCCGTTGAACCCGGCCGCGACGGTCGGGGCCGACGCGCCCGCCGGGATGACGAGCGTGGCCGCGCCGAAGTTGCCACCGGTGAACGCGCCGCCGGTGCTCTGCTTCGCGCCGGAGTAATTCGAGACGAGCGCGGTGCCGTACGAGTTGTAGTAGACGCGACCCTTGAGCTGTCCCGGCGCGAAGCGCACGTCGACCGCCTTCGCCGCGTAGGTGGTCGCGCCGACGCGGCGGCGCACCGAGATGCGGCCCGCGTCGCCGTAGGAGGCGCGGTTCCGGTGGATCGTCTGCTCGAACGCTTGCCACACCGCCGTCGGGATCGCGTGGCGAGGCTGAGCTCCGCGCAGCGGAACGGGCGCGGTGGTGCTCTCGGAGACGAGCTGCGACACGCGAAAGAGCGCCACGCCGGTGGGCGGATACTGGAGCGTCACGACGACGCCGCCGGTCGCGACCGCCCCGGCGTTCCTCCACTGGACGAGCGGCGGCTGGAGACCGAGCGGGAACATCGTGTCGGTGTACGGGTAGAGCAGCTCGAGGTTCGTGTCGGCCGGCGTGGCGCCGGTCTCGGCGGGGAAGTCCGTGAACGCCGCGGCGCCGGGCGGCGGGTTCGTGGTGCCCTTCTCGTCGACGCCCACGACGATTCGCGCGGGGACGGTGGCGGTGAACGAGCCCAGCGTGGCGCTCACGTTCACGCTCCCGGCGATCGGAACGAGGACGCTGAGGACGCCCGCGGCCGACATCTGCGCGACGTCGTACTTGTCGGTGTACCAGAGCGGCGCGGGCGCCCTGGGGTTGCAGCCCGACGGAACGAGCGCGCTCGTGAACGCAAGCGTGGTGATCGCCGTGCGGGACGTGACCACGACGTCGGTCGCCGGCGCGGCCGAGGGGCTGAGCGTGAGGCCGGTGCACGTGTTCGGCGGCGGCGGCTCCGGAACGATGGTGAGCCCACTCGCGGAGGCGCTGAGCCCCGCGTCGACCGAGAGCCCGACCGGGGTGTCAGGGATGGTGCTGCAATAGGGGTTGCAGGGGTCGACGCACGTGCCCGCAGTTCCGAGGCCCTGGAGGCCGAGCCTCGAGACAGAGCGAACCTGCACCAGGTCACCCACGCAGGAGCCCCAGCGGCCGTCGGTCCCGCAGACCGCGTGGCCCATCGTGCAGACCGCCTGGTCGCCGATGATCTCCTTGACCGATCCGCACGCGACCGTCTCCTGGGGCGACGTGCAGGGGCACCCCTCGCGACCTGGAACGCAGCTGGAGCCGACCACGCTCGGCAGCCCCGCGTTGTTCTGCTCGCTCGCGGCGTCGGGCCGCGGGTCTCCGCATGCTGCGACCGCCGCGACGCCCACGAGGCCGGCGACCCCGAACACCAGAAGTCCGAGCCTTGACCAACTTTCCACCCTGTCCCAACGGCCCGAGGTGAGCCGTTCGTAAGGAGCGCGCCGAAGGTTCCTCCCTCGGCGAACCGTGCTTCGGACCGGGCCTGCGGAGGCGCATCTTAGGCCAGCGGAAGTCGATCACTTTCTCGAGCACCTGGTGCGTGGCGTCGTGGCGACCGGAAACCTTGACCTCATCCCCTGCCCTTCTCCCAAAGGGAGAAGGGACGGGGATGAGGGCAGAGTCTTCTCGTCGCTTCGTCCATGCCAGGCCACCACCTCGCCCCCGCGCTGCACGCACACACTGCGAGCCCGGGCCGGTCTCTTCAGGTGCAACCGACTGCGGTGTCATCCTCCGCCGACCTTCCGCACCTGCAAGCGCAAGCGGTCGATCTCCCGGTGTCGAGGGAGTGGATGACCGAGCACTATTCGAGGGACGAGAATCGCGCTCGGCCAGCTACCGCGAGGTCAGGAGGGCCACGCCCCAGCGGGACTTCGTGTCGAGGCGGACGAAGGGGCGGCCTCGCTTCTTCCATTCGGCGTCCGAGTACAGCGTGCGGAGGCCTCGGCGCGTGCGCGCGACGACGGTGTTCTCCTTGGCGTCGGGGAGGTACTCGAAGACCTCGCCGTCCGTCGTCATCGCCAGCGGCGTGTGCACCGCCCCCGCGGGGAGCGCAGCAAGGACGCCGTCCGGTGTCGCCGTACCGCTACGGTCGATCTTGAAGAGAAGAGCCTCGTCGCCCGAGGAGGAGTCCGTCATCGCGAGGAAGCCCCTGCGCGTCGCGCGGACCAGGAGAGGCGTGCGAGGAAGGCCCGTGATGGGCTTCACCTCGTTCGTGCCTATGTCCACGACCGCGAGGCCGTCACGCGTGACAGCCACGATGCTGCCGTCGGAAGGCTCGCCCACCACCTGCTCGAGCCCCCTACCCGAGCCGATGAGCGCCCCCGCATCGCGATAGAAGATCGGGATCCACTCCTTCTCGTACGGGTCACGCACCTCGCAGCCGTAGTGCAGGTGGCGCTCCGCATCGGTGAGCCAGCTGAAGCGCGTCACGCAGTTGGGCGTCGGAACGAGCTCGCCGTCGCCACCCGCGGACTCGTAGAGATACGCACGCTCACCCGATTTCCCGAAGTCGCGGGTGAACATCAAGCGACGGTCGGGCCGAACGCTGGGCAGGAAAGTCTCACGCGCCGGCAGCTCGCAGTACACGTCCGGGGCGGCGACCGTCGCGATGGCACGTCGATGCGCTCCCGTGCCGGCGTCGACCGCCACGCCCCAGAGGTAGAGCTCCTTGGGGTCGAAACGCTTGCAGAATGCAGGTACCTGGACCTCGGGCGACGCGGCGTCGACGCGCGAGGAGGCTCTCGTGCCGGAACCGCAGGCCCGCCACACGATGGCGGCCGCGAGGAGGCCGATGCCGCCGCGCAGCGCGGCGCTGCGCACGCCCCGCCGGTTCGCGAGGTAGCCAAACACACGGACCGCGACCTCGAGCCTTCTACGCATGAGCCATCCGAGGATAGCGCTCTTACGGGCCCCAGCGCACGACGGCGTCCTTGGGCTGCGTGTACGCATCGCACTTGTCGATTTGCACCTGGATCGGGAGCGACTGGCTGCCGGCGACGTCCTTCGAGGTCACCTCGACGCGCGGGACGATCTGCTCGGGACGCAGGCTCCGTACGATGTCGGGCGGGCACACCAGCCGGACGTCGACGTCACCGGGCGTCGACTTGCCCTTCGGGATGCCGACGATCGCCACTGGAAGCTTCTGAAAGACACGCTCGGACACCTCGCGGGTGAGCTCGGCCGTGACCACCACCGTGGTCGGCTCGATCTTGAGGCGCGGGTTCGCGCGCTCCACCGCGAGGTTACGCGGGTAGGTGCCTTCGGTCAGGCCGCGCACGTCGAACGCGTCCGCGCGGATGAACTGCAGCACCATCACGTCGCTCTGCGGGCCACGGACCTTCGCCGACTTCGGCTCGGCCACGAGCGGGCCCTTCACGACGAAGCCGTCGGCCGGCGTACCGACCACGCTCACTTGAATGGGCACGTCTCTCACGACGCGCTGCTCCCAGTGCAGATCGATCGACGGTGGGTCGAACTGCTCGAGCTCGACGTTCACGCCCTCGGGCATCCGGACCATCTTCGGCTCGAACACGACGTGCTCGGGCTGCTTGTTCGCAAAATCGATCTGCACCGAGACCGACGAGGCGCGCAGGTTGTCGATGGTCTGGTTCGAGCCACGCACGAAGATGCGAACGCTCTGCGGGATCGACCCGACGAGGACGCGGTCGCTGCTCTCGGGCGGCAGGCTCACCTCGAGGTCGACGACGATGGAGCGCCGGGCGTCCTGTCCGCCGTGCACCAGCGAGTAGAGGACGAGCGCGAACGCGAAGCTGAGGAGCTTGAGGTTCAGGTTCTCGGTGAGCGCGATGCGGAGGCGCTCCCAGACGTCGACGACGGGCGGCGGCTTCACTCTTTGCCCTCGGGCGGCGGCGGAGGCGGAGCGCTGGGCGTCATCGGCACGGGCGTCTCGACCGAGGGCATCGGACGCGTCTTGCCGGCGTCGGTGATGCGCATGGGGACCGAGTCGTCGGGGGGCGGGACGCCGATCTGCGAGGGCCGGAGCTGGAACGAGCCGGTGTTGGAGGTCGCGAGCGGCGTGGCGATGCGCTCACCGGGCGAGGTCGGCCGGAACGAGCCCGTGGTGAGGCTCGGGCGCTTGCTGCCGGGCCCCGTCGTCGCCGCGGCCTTCTTCTTCCCGCGTGCGCGCTGGCCGAAGAGTCCGAGCAGCGCCTGCTTGAGAGAAGCGCCGTCGAGGTTCGGCACGATGTTGCCGTTGAAGCAGAAGCTGATGGTGCCGCGCTCCTCGGAGACGACGACGACGACGGCGTCCGTCTCCTCGGTGATGCCGAGCGCTGCGCGGTGGCGCGAGCCCATCGACTTGTCGAGCATCTTCGTGTCGGGCATCGGGAAGAACACGCCGCCCTTCGCGATGCGAAGGTTGCGGATGACGACCGCGCCGTCGTGCAGCTTGTTGAGGCTGTCCGGGACGAAGAGGCTCACGAGCAGCTCGCGCTGCACCGCGGCGTCGAGGGTCGTGCCCTGGGCGACGACGAACTCGTCGAGGTTCGCGTCCTGCTCGAAGCAGATGAGCGCGCCCATGCGATGGCGCGCGAGCTCCGTCGCCGCGGCGACGACCTCGTCGATCACGCGGGTCTCTTGCTGGCGCGCCATTCCGGCGAAGAACGCGCGCGAGCCGACGCGCATGAGCCCGCGGCGGATGTCGTTCTGGAAGACGACGACGACGATCAGGATGATCGACGAGAGGAGCGTGGAGAGCAGGTTGAAGAGCGTGACGAAGCCGGCCCACTTCGACACCACGTAGACGAGGAAGATGACGCCGAGGCCGGTGCCCATCTGCATCGCGCGGGTGCCGCGGAGCACGAGCAGCGCGCGGTAGACCACGTACGTCACGACGAGGATGTCGAAGACGTCGACCAGCACCTGGAGCCAGGGCCGCGCCGCGAAGAGGTGGCGGATGCCCTCGAGCACTACTCGCCGCCCCCGCCGCCGGCCTTGGGATTGATCGGGCGATTGGCGCGGTCCGCGTGGCCCGGCGCCGTCCCGAGCACGACGTCCATGTCGAGCGCCTGGCGTGTGGCGCGCACGTCGTGGACGCGAACGACCTTCACTCCGCAGCGCGCCGCGTGGACCGCAGCTGCGATCGACGCCCCCAACCGGTCGGCAGGCTCCGCGTCGCGATCGACGAGCGTGAGGAACGACTTGCGGCTCGCACCGACGAGCACCGGAACGCCGCCGCGAGCCTCCATCGCGCTCACGAGCTCTCGCGAGCGCCGGAGCAGCTCGAAGCTGTGCCGCGAGGCCTTGGAGAAGCCGAGCCCCGGGTCCATCACGAGCGACTCACGAGGAAGACCGCGCGAGCAGGCGACCTCGGCCGCGCGCTCCCAGTCGGCGAGCACGTCACGGACGACGTCGTCGTACGCCGAGAGCGGCCAGCCGCCGAAGCCGCTCATGTTCGCCTGCGGCGCGCGAGCGTGAGAGAGGATGAGCGCGGCGCCGCTCCCGGCGGCGACGCTGGCGAGCTCGGGGTCAGCCAGGAGCGAGACGTCGTTCACCGCGGCGGCTCCGGCATCGAGGCAGGCCGCTGCGACTTCGGGGCTCGTCGTGTCGATCGACACGCACGTGCGCTCGGCCGCCCAGCGAACGACCTCGAGCACACGGGCGAGCTGCTCTTGCGCGGGGACGGGCAAGGAGCCGGGGCGGGTCGACTCACCGCCGATGTCGATGATGTCCGCGCCCTCGGCGAGGAGCTGCTCGATGTGCGCTCGGGCGCGATCACTCCCGAGGAAACGCCCGCCGTCGCTGAAGGAGTCCGGCGTCACGTTGCAGACGCCCATGATCGCGACGCCGCGGCGCGCAACCGATGCCCTCACCACCTCGGTGAGCTTCAGGCGTTTTCCTTCACGCTTCATCACAACCCGAGCGGACCCCTCCGACCCGACCTGCGCAGAGCGCGGTCCGGACACAGAAAGCCGTAGCAAGACGCGCCCTCGCGGGCAACCCTTCAGCTCGCGCGCGCGACGGTTTTCGACCTGCTTTTCCGGGATGTTTCGCGCGGCGCACGACGGCTGTCGGGGTTTGTTGCACGCGCGGGTCGCGCGGGTCGCTCGGGCCGAAGGGCGAGCGCGGCCCGCGCGAGTCGCCGAAGCGAGCGGAGCTGGATCTCGAAGTCCGCGGGCCCGAGCGCGCCTGCGACGGCCGCCTGAGCCTGCTTCCACACCGGGTATCCGCGGGCGAGCAGCGCCCGCCCCGCGCGCGTGAGCATCACGATGCGCTCCCGCTTGTCCTCACCCGGCTCGAGCTCGATGAGGCCCTTGCGCTCGAGCACGGCCAGGTTTCGCGAGAGAGACGACTGCTCGAGCACGAGCGCGCTCGCGAGATGGGTCACGGTCGGCCGGCCTTCGCTCTCGTACGAGAGCGCGGCGAGGACGGTGAACTGGGTGGTCTTGAGCCCGATCTCGTCGAAGTACGCGTCGAACACCTGCGTCACGGCGCGCGACGTGCGCCGCAGGTTGTAGCAAGCGCAGGTCATCCCCATCGCGAGGCATTCCTCGGTGGAGGGCCCAGGACCGACGGCCACGGCCGGGCGCCCACGAACGGCCGCGTCTTTCCCCATGTCTTTTCATACGACCCCGGCCGCATGCGCGTCAAACCCGGCAAGAAAGCGCGGGGTCCGCGATAGTCTCGCTCCCCGGTCGGAGGCCGTGTGCAACGCACGCGGCACAGCCTCCCGAAGGTCGGCCCAGGAGAGTGGATGGCGGACGAATCGTTCATGAAGAGCCTTTTCGGCGGCGTCGTCGCCGAAAGCGTGGTCTTTCCGTATCCGGAGCCGAGCCGCGCCGAGGCCGACGAGGTGCACGCCGCCCTCGAGTCCTTCCGCCGGTTCGCGGCGAAGGGCGTCGATGCTGCGAAGATCGATCGCGATGCAGCGATTGCGCCCGAGATCCTGACCGGCCTCGGCGAGCTCGGCTTCATGGGGCTCCTCGTCCCGAAGGCGCACGGCGGCGCCGGGATGAAGATGACCGCGTACGCACGCGTCATCCAGGAGATCGCGACGACGGACGGAGCTCTCGCGATGACGGTCGCCGCGCACGGCTCGCTCGGCATCGGGGCGCTCCTCCTCTTCGGCTCCGAGGCGATGAAGGCCCGATGGCTCCCGCGCCTGGCGAAGGGCGAGCTCGTCGCGGCCTTCGCGCTCGCCGAGGTCGGCGCGGGCAGCGATGCCGCGTCGATCCAGACGCGCGCCGAGCTCGTGGGCGACAACTACGTGCTCAGCGGCGAGAAGGCGTGGGTCACCAACGGTGGCATCGCCGACGTCTTCATCGTGTTCGCGCGCACCTCGCCGGCGGACGAGGGCGCCAAGCCCAAGCTCACCGCGTTCCTCGTCGAGCGCGGCGAGGGCGTCACCACCGGACGGAACGAGGAGAAGCTCGGCGTCCGCGGCGTGTCGACCACCAGCGTGATGCTCGATCATGTAGTTGTCCCGAGGGATCAGGTCCTCGGCGAGGTGGGCCGCGGCTTCAAGGTGGCGATGGAGGTCCTCACCCACGCGCGGCTCTCGCTCGCGTCGAGCTGCGTCGGCAAGGGCAAGCGCCTGCTCCGCATGTCGGTCGAGCGCGTCTCGGAGCGAAAGGCGTTCGGCCGCAAGCTCTCCGAGTTCGGCCTCGTGCGCGACAAGATCGCCCAGATGTCGTCCGAGCTCTTCGCGCTCGAGAGCATGACGTACCTGACCACCGGGCTCGTCGACTCCGGCAGCAGCGACTTCACGGTCGAGAGCGCGATCTGCAAGGTGTTCGGCTCCGAGGTGCTCTGGCGCGTGGCGAACGAGTCCGCGCAGATCGCCGGCGCGCTCGGCTACATGAGCGCGCAGCCGTGGGCGCGCCTGCTGCGCGATGCGCGCATCGCGATGGTCTACCAGGGCACGAACGAGATCCTGCGCTGCTTCATCGCGCTCTCCGGCATGCAGGGCCCCGGCCGCTCGCTCGAGGAGGTGGGCAAGGCGATGCGCGAGCCGATCAAGGGCTTCGGCCTGCTCAGCGACTTCGCGCTACGCAAGGCGCGGAGCGCGCTCGGGCGCGAGCGCCTGTCGCGGGCGCATCCGGTGCTCGCGCGCGAGGCGGTCGCGTTCGAGGAGTACACGGGGCTGCTCGCGAAGAGCGTCGACAACGTGCTCCGTCGCCACGGCAAGAACATCGCCGAGATGCAGTACACGCAGAAGCGCGTGGCCGACGTGGCGATCGACCTCTACGCGATCGCGAGCGTGATCTCGCGCACGTCGCGGGCGATCGAGCGGCGCGGCGAGGAGGGCTCGCGGCGCGAGATCGACCTCACGAGCGTCTTCGTGACGAGCGCGAAGCGTCGCCTCGCGGAGAACCTCGCCGCGTTCGAGGAGAACGACGACGAGCTTCGCAAGTCGATCGCGCAACGCACATGCACGGACGGCGGCTACCCACTCGACGTGATCTGACGCGCGACCGCGACTACTTACCTAGCTTTGACGCGCGCCCGCAAACGCTGCGCCGCAACGACGAGACTCGCGCTCGCGGTGCTGCTCACGACGACCTCGTATGCCGCTTCTGGTCGCGCGTCGCCGGACACCCCCGACACGAAGCCTTCCGACGACGTCGGCGGAGTCACGAGGCCCGCATCGCCGCCCGGCGAAGGCGCGCGCTCGTTCCTCGATGCGCTCCTCCTCCTTCCGCGCACGCTCGTCGAGGTCGTCGTCCTCGCGTCGACCGCGACCGTGTCGTTCTTCGAGGATCAGCAGGTCGTTCCGCGCGCGCGCGCGCTCCTCGCCAGCGAGGATGGGACGATTCGCGCATCACCGACGCTCGAGCTCGCGTCGGGCTTCCGACCGGACGTCGGCGCGCGCGTGACGTCGCGCGTCGGCAATTTCGGCAGCATGACCCGCGTGGGCATCATCGACCCCGACTACTACGTCACCGAAGCTCGCCTCCTCCAGGCGTTCGGAGAAAGGGGGCAGACGCAGCTCATCCTCGAGGGCTACCAGCAGCGGCGCTCCGGCCAAGGCTTCGCCGGGATCGGGCGCGACCCGCAGACTGACTCACGCAACGTATTCTTGCCGGGCCGCGATGGCGAGACGGGCTACTTCCTCGAGTCACGCCAAAGACTCATCCTCGGGCTCGGGTCGCGCTTCCTCGAGGACTACGAGCTGCTCGTCTCGACGAGCTACCAACGGCGCAAGCTCGAGGACGACCCAGGCAACGAGAGCGAGAGCCTCGCGAGAACGTTCGCGCCAGGCAACGCCGCGGGCGCGTACGACCGAAGCGAGCGGACGTACAGCGAGGTCGCGCTGCGACGCGACACGCGCGCCGTGCGTGGTCCGCCCGCCGCCGGTCTCCTCGTCGAGGTCTACGGCGGCTCGTCGCAGGACGTCCACGCGAAGTACGCGCCCGCGTTGCACGCTGGCGGCCGCCTGGCGTGGTTCGTTTCGGTCGTCCGCAAGACATCGATCATCAATCCGCGCGTGACGCTCGACGTGGTCGAGCCGCTCGGTGAGCGAAGCCTGCCGTTCCGCGAATACGCCTATGCGAGCGGCTTTCGAGGAGTCGGTGGTCGAGTCGATCGCGTGGCTGCACTCGCGTCGCTCGACTACCGCTGGCAGCTCCGCTCGTACGTCGCGGCACGCATCTTCACGGACGTGACCACGGTAGCGCCGCAGGTCTCCGAGCTGAGCCCGGCGAACCTCGCATGGACCATCGGCTTCGGGCTCGATCTCCACAGCAGCACCACCGAGCTCGGGCGGCTCGGCTTCGCCTGCTCGCCTGAAGGCGTTTCGCTCATCCTCGCCTTCGGTCTCTCGGATCCAGGCTTTGGCGATCGGCAACATCGATGACACGACCTCGCCTCTTCTCGTCGCTCTCGCTCGCGCGCTTCGGGTTCTTGCCGATCGCGTTCGTCCTGTCCGCGTCGGCGACGGGATGCGGGCGATACGAGCCCGCGCTCTTCGCCGATCGTCCGACGGTGAAGAGGGTGAACGACGACAAGCCGATCGACGTCCCTGCGCACGCATCGTTCGACGAACGCGAGCAGCTCTCGGACATCTACTTGCGACGACCGCTCTTCGACTTCGTTCGCCCGCTCGACTTTCCGACGGCCGCCGATGTGAATGCGCTCGACGAGGTGCCGGCGTCGTCTTGGTACGATCCGGAGCAGCCGGTCCTCGCTCCCGAAGGCATCACCCCTCCTGTGCCGCCATTGCTCGCCCTCGACGAGCGGGCCGTGATTGGCGACGGCGCGCTCGTCATCCGTGACGCGCGAGGGCTCCGTTACGAGCTCCGCGTCGATCCGAAAGAGCAAGCCGGACTACGCACGGGCGCCGAGGTCGTCGGCGGATATTTGCTGAGGAGCCTCGGCCTGCGCGCGCCTCGCTCGTGGATCGTCACACTGCCCGACGCGGTCTTCACGACCGACGGCGACACGTCTCGCGCGCGACTCGGCGATTGGCTGACCACTACCGCTGCGACGGTCGAAGGCGGACGCCGCGTGAGCGCCACGTTCTGGCCGGGCGGCATCGACGTCGGCATCACGAGCGACTTCTCCGCGCGCCGCGACGACCCGAACGACAGAGTGCCTCACCACGATCGACGCACGCTGCGTGCAATGAAGATCTTCGCGCACTGGATGGCATGGCGTCAGTTCGGCGTGCGGTCCACGCGCGACGTCTACGTCGGCAAGCCGGGTGAGGGACATCTCCTCCACTACTTCGTCGGCATGAGCCGCGCGCTCGGCACGCAGGATCTCCAGCCCGAGGCCGTCCGAGCCGAGCAGGCCGGGAGCGTCGGCTGGAATCTGATCACCCTCGGCCTCTCTCGACCCAAAGTGACGGCCGCGCGCCACGCGGAGTTCCCGTCGCTCGGCTACCTGCCGGCCGACCTGGTGCCCGGCGATTTCGACGTATCGATCCCCTACTCCCCGTTCGTGCGGATGCAGCCGGCCGACGAGTACTGGGCGGCGAAGCGGCTCATGGATGCTCCTGCAGAAGCGCTACGCGCGGGCATCCCGGCGGCAGGTCTGCCCATCAACGCCGGAGCCCATCTCGTCGACGTGCTGGAGCGGCGGCGTCGCCTCCTCATCGAGCATGCGATGACGGTCGTGACGCCCGTCGACGTGACAGCGAGCGTCGGACGATCCGTGTGGCTACGCGATCGCGCGATCGCCGCAGGCTTCGCGAACGCGAGCACCACGCGCTACGAGGTCGCGTTTCTCGACACGGAGGGCCGCGAGATCTCGCACGGCATACGCTTCAAGGCAGCCGGCGAGCTCACGGCCATCCCTCTTCCAGCGGGGCACCTTTTCGGTGCAATCGTGCTCCACGTGCGAGCGGTTCGCGACGGCGCGCAGTTGCCGCGCGCTTGCGACGTGCACGTGATGGCCGATCGCGCTTCGGTGCGAGTCATCGGCATTCGCCACTGATCGATCCGCTGAGGACGACAAGACCCCGGTGGCGTCGAGCTCACTTCACGCGGAACGACGCGACGCTCTCGCTCGCCTGGCGGCCGCGCGACTCCTCGCTCATGTTCGGCCTGAAATCCCGGTACGTGAGCGTCACGAACTTCAGCGGCGCCGCGTACACGCAGACGGCGAAGAACGTGTCGTGCGACTCGGCCACGCCGTTGAAGCGCGCCTGGATGGCGTCGCTCGCCTCGGCAAAACGGACCTCGGAGAAGCGGCACTCCGGGCTCGTCTCCGCGCGCAGCTCGTCCATCTGCACCCGCACGCGCCGCGAGAGCGCGTCGTGCCGCTCGTCCGCGTCGAGTTCGACGGGGAGACGTATCGACGTCACCACGATCTGTCGCTCGCCCGTCGTCTCGAGGAGCTCGACGGTGTCCTCCGTCTCGCTGCTCTCCGACCACGAGCCGATCAGCTTGAGCGTGAAGTCCGCCTTCGAGAACCGGCACACCTCTCGCGGCATCGACGCGCCGGCGCCCAGCTCCGACGTCGGCGCGAGCACCGTGAGCAGCTCGGCGGGGGGCGCCCCCAGCTCCGTCGCGTAGCTCGCCGGCGTGAGCCCGCGCTCGTCCTTCTGCGCCGGGTCGGCCCCCGCGCGGATCAGGATACGCGCCGTCTCCACGAGGTGCCCGCGCGCCGCCTGCATCAGCGCCGTGGTGCCATACCGATTCGCGCGATTCGGATCGGCACCGGCCTTGAGCAGCACGACGACGCTGTCGACCAGCCCGTGACGTGCCGACATCATCAGCGCATCGTTGCCCTCGCTGTTCGCCAGGTTCGGGTCCGCCCCGCGCGCGAGCAGCAGCTCGATCGCCGCGATCTCCCGCGTCGTACGCGCGAAGGCGGTCGCCGCGAGCAGCGCCGTCATGCCGTCCGGCGCCTGCAGGTCGACGGTCGCGCCGGCATCGATGAGCGCGGTGAGGATCTCCGTGCGCCCCGTCAGCGCGGCGATCATCAGCGTGGTGACGCCGTCCGCACGGCGCCAGTCCGGGTCCGTCCCGTCCGCGACGAGGCGTGAGATGTGATCCGCGTATCCGAGCTGCGCGTAGAGCAGCAAATCCTCGGACATGCGGCGCCCGCTAGCTTCGCGCCTGGGCCGCGCGTCGCGATGCGTCCACCGCGCGCGCGATCGAGGCGGCACGAGGGTCGTCGAGAGGCACCGGCACGGCGCCCTTCGTCGTCCAGATCACGAGCCCGCGATTCGGCATCATCTCGAGCGCGGGTGAATGAGCGACCGGGACGAACCTCGCGCCGTCGAGCCACCCGACGGCCACGCGCACGACCGACGGCTCGGCGAGCCCCACGAGCGTCACCTGCTCCATGTCGGGGTCGATGATGAGATCGCGCGTCTCCGCCTCGGGCGCCTCCCACGAGGGCGTGACGACGTGCGCGCGCACGACGAACCGCCCGCTGGGCATCGCACCGAGCAGCGCGCCGATCGTGGACCACGAGATGCTCCACCGCACGTACATCCGCCCGCCTGCCTCGTCGGGCGCGAGGGGGATCGCGATGCACTCCTCGACCTCCTCGGGCTCCACGAAGGGCGCTGCCTCGGCCACCGGCGCGGGAGACGCCGCCTGGATGACCTGCGTGATCTCCTCCTCGGGCACGATCGCGAACACGTCGGTCTTCGCGTGCTCGTCGACGTCGTCGCCGTCACGCGCTGCCGTGAACGTGTACGTGCGCCCCTCGTCGTCGGGCGGCACCGCGCCCGCGAAGCGATCGCTCGGCGGCGCGAGATGAAACTCCGCCTCCCCGTTCGGATCGCTCGGCCCGAGGATCGCGCCCGTCGCGAAGGGCGTCTCGACGGTGAGCGCCTCGCCGCCGTCGTCCTCCTCCTCACCTTCGCCCGCGGGCTCGGGCTCGATCTCGGGCTCCGGGGGGAGCGGCGGCGGCGGCGGGACGTACGCGTCGTCCTCGAGGCGCGCGAGCAGCGCACGCGCCGCGGCATGCTCGGGCTCGCGCTCGAGGACACGGCGGAGCGTCTCGACCGCGCGCGCGCGATGGCCCTGCGCCGCGTAGATCTCCGCGAGGGTCACCGTGGGCATCGCCTGCGGCTCGCCGCGCGGGACACGTGACTCGTACGTCGACTCCGCGCCGAGCGAGAGCGTGCGAATGCGCTCTGCCGCGTCCGGGAGATGAAGCCCGCGCTCCACGACGCGCGCCACGAGATCGCGCGCCTTGCCGAAGAACCCGCGGCTCTTCTTGAGCTGCGCCGCGGTCGTGTGCGGGTCGAGGCGGAGCAGCTCGTCGATCAGCTCGGGGCGCGTGAGGATGCGCGCGCGGCGGATCCCCGCGGCCTGCGCCTGGACGACCAGCGCCTCGCGATCGAGACCCTCGAGCTCCCCGCGATTCATGCCCGCCAGCTTACAGCGTTACAGCGCTCTCCGCGCGGCTTCCGCGTCCTTCGCGATCTGGGCCTGGAGCTCGGCAAGACCCGCGAATTTCTGCTCTCCACGGAGCCTGGCGACGAGCTCGACCCGGAGGGTCTTGCCGTAGAGATCGGCGTCGAAGTCGAAGACGTGAGCCTCGATGCGGAGCGACAACCCGCCCACCGTCGGGCGCACCCCGAGGTTCATGACGCCGCCGCGCGTCTCCGCGCCGTCCACCACGCGCACCGCGTACACCCCGTGAGGAGGGAGCATCTCCTCCACCCCGCCGAGGTTCGCGGTCGGGAACCCGATGGTCCGCCCGCGCGCGTCACCATGCTCGACGACGCCCGAGAGCGCGTGCGGCCTGCCGAGCACGTGCGCCGCGCGTTCGACCTCGCCGGCCGCGAGCGCGTCTCGCACGCGCGTGCTCGAGAACGGCCCCTCGGCGTCGCCGGCGACCTCGGCCGCGAGCGCCTCGAACCCGTGGGTCGTGCCGAGCGTGCGCAGCGTGTCGAAGTCCCCCGCGCGCTTGTTGCCGAAGCGAAAATTGCTCCCGACGACGACCACGCGCGTGCCGAGCCGATCGCTGAGCAGCTCCTTCGCGAACCGCTCGGGCGACCACGACGCGAGCTCGGTGGTGAACGGCTCGACCGCGACGTCGGTCGCGCCGTGCTGACGCAGGAGCTCGATGCGCCGCGCGAGCGTGGTCAGGCGCGGAGGCACGCCACGCCCGAGCACCTCGCTCGGATGCGGGTCGAAGGTCAGCACCACGCAGCGCAGCCCGCGCGCGTCGGCGAGCGCGCGCGCCTGACGCAGCACCGCCTGGTGCCCGAGGTGCACCCCGTCGAAGTTGCCGATGACGACGACGCTCGGTCCCATCACAGCTTCGTGCACGGGTCGGGGACGGGGTGGTCGTCGCACGTCGCGCGGTCCTCTTCGCGCGGGTCGACGATCTCGAGCACGGCGCGCGCGCCCTGCGAGAGCAGCACCGGGCGCGGCTTCAGCGTGCACGCCGAGCCACCGCCCTTCGAGACGACGCTACCCTCCGACGGCGCGCAGCCGCCCATCTCGTTGGGGACCGTCCACGCCTGGCCGGTCGGATAGACGAGCGTGATCGCGTAGCGCCCCTTGGGCAGACAGCCCTCGCGGATCTCGCGGACGATCGGCAGCTTCTCGAGCGCGGCCTTGTCGAAGAGCGGCTTGTCGCCCGTCTCGTTCGAATCGGCGCTACGAGCCGTGAAATGCGGGGTGACGAGCAGCCCGCCGACGTCGACACGGCGCGGGTCGAAGCAGAGCGCGGCGGGCTTCACGAGCACCGTCACGTGATCGCGCAAGGCCGCGGTGGTCGGCGAGGTCGGCACCGGCCCGGCGATCGTGCGCGCGAGGCTGTCGTCGAGGAGCGTGATGCCCTGGATGATGACGAACGGGCCCGGGGGCTTGCCCGTGACGACGGACTCCTCGGGCGTCCCCTGCACGACGAGCGACTGCGGGTCCACGCGCCGGAGCGGGTCGTCGGCGAGCTTCACGAACGCGACCTGCGGCCAGAGATCGGGCACGGCCGGATTCTCGGCGATGGGAACGCCGCGACCGAAGACGAGGAGGCCGCCGTTGCCCTTCGGCGGCAGCGCGGGGAGCTGGAGGTCGAACGGATACGTCGGGTCGGTCGCGGTCTCGGCCTCGGAGGCGGGCACGCCCCACGCGAGCTTCAGCGCGAGGAAGCTCTTCTGGTAGGCGGTGAGCGTCGCCGCGGTCGGCGCCGAAGGCGGCGCGAGGATCTTCGCGTCCTGCGTCATCGCGAGGATCGGAACGGCGAGCGGGTCGCCCGTCGGGTTCGCGGGCGAGGTCACCGCGTCACCGACGGCCTCTGCGCCCTCGTCGGTGTCGGCCTTGCGCGCGTTGAAGTAGGGGCGAGTGAAAGGCACGATCGACCCGATCGTGACCGGGACGTTGTCGGCGACGTACCCGTTCTTGTCGATCTTGAAGTCCGGGATGGTGCCGGTGTTCGGCTGCGGAGTGCCGACGTCGACCGGGAGGAAGACGGGCTGGTGATTCGGGTTGCCCGCGTTCTTCTGCGCGTCCTCGAGGTCGACGTAACCGCCGCCGACGTCGCCTGCCTCGGGGAGGTTGCGGAACTTGAACGTGGGCCAGAAGCGACCGCGCCGATCGTAGAACGCCGAGAGCTGGTACGAGGCGCCAGCGAGCGGCGCGATCGAGAACGGCACCGAAGCGGTGATCGAGGGCGTGGAGGGCGGGCAATAGAGCGTGGGCCCGATCGACCGCGGCTCGTTCGCGAAGAGCACGTCACCGGGGACAGAGACGAAGTTCTGGGCAACCGTCGCGATGCCGACGGGCGGCGGCGGGTTCCTGCGATCGAACACGAGCACGTTGGCGTTGCCGACGATGTGCCCGTTCCGCGAGCAGGGGCGCGGGCCCACGTAGGTGATCGTGCCGCGGATGACGCCTTGCGCCGGGAACAGCCGCTGGTCGTTGCGCTCGTCGTCCACGGGCACGTCCGTGCACGCCGCCGCCCCTGCAGCGACGAACAGCCCGAGACGGACGAGGGAGTGGAGAGAGCGCGCCATGGTTCGGATCAGAATCGATAGGTGGCCATCGCCATGAGGCGACGTCCGACGAGCTGCCCGAACGGGTGCTCGCGGTGCCTCACGTCGAAGAGGTTGAAGGCGTTCGCGCTCAATTCGGCCTGGTTTCCGAAGAAACGATAGCCGAGGCGCGCGTCGAGCAACGTGTAGTCGGAGACCGTGAAGCGCTGCTGTTCGATCGACTGCCGCACGAAGTTCGTGACCTGCTCGGCCCAGACCTGCGAGCCGACGTAGTGAAAATCGAGCGAGCCGTCGATGCCGGGCTTCGTGCGGAACTGGATGCCGGCGTTGACCTTGTGCGCGGGCGTGCGCTGGTCGGCGACGATGCGCGAGAGCTCCTCGGCCGTGCAGCTCGAGTTGTCCTGCTGCTGGGTGTTGAGCGTGTAGTTGCCGTAGATATCGAGCCCCTCGACCGGGAACGTGCGGAGGCCGGCCTCGCCGCCGTACACGTTGTACGCCTGGCACTGGTTCTCCCAGCCGCCGAGCCCGACCGGGAAGAGGCCTGTCTGCGGGTCCTGTCCGCCCGCGGCCGCGAAGTCACCGACGGTGACCGGGCGGTTCTCCGAGAGCTGGATCAGGCTCGAGATGCGGTTGTAGAAGAACGAGGCGTCGATGACGAAGTACTCGCTCTCCTGGTTCAGGTAGCCGAGCTCGGCCGAGAGGATGCGCTCGGCGTTGACGATGAAGCTCTTGTCCTCGCGGCGGACGCCCTCGGAGATCTGCGCGGCGCCGGTGACCGGCAGCTGGATGGGGAGCGCGAGGTAGGACTCGAGGAAGGTCGGCTTGCGGAAGGCGCTCGAGACCGACGCGCGCACCGTCGACTGCTTCGACGGATGGATGAGGACCGCTCCGCGCGGCGACTGCTGGAACCTCTCGAGATAGGGAACCCAGTCGATGCGATAGTCCGCGACGAACGCGAGGATCGAGCCGACCTTGAGCTCGTCGTGCACGAAGAGGCCGTAGTGGTGCTCGATGCGGCGCTGATCGAGGTACGTCCAGTTGACGTCCTTGTAGCGATAGGCGGCGCCGATGCGGAGGTCGTTGCCGAGGTCCTTCGCGAGCTCGGACTTCGCCTTGAACACGAGCTCGCCGTCGACGACGTTCTGCTCGGCCCGCGCCGGGAGCAGCGACTGGCCGATGTAGTTGACGTTGAGGCTGTTGTCGGCGCGGAGGCGGTTCCAGAAGACGCGCGCGTCGAAGTGCTCGGCGTTCAGGTACGTCGTGACGTCGGTGGAGACGAACCGCGGCAGCACGATGTCGTTCAGCGGCCCGATGCCGAGCACCTCGACGGACCCCTGCGCGAGGCCGGCGCCGATGCCGAACAGCGTGTTCTTGCCGAGCTGGCGTGTGCCGCGCGCGTCGAGGCGGACGGTGCGCGAGCTCTCCACCTGATCGCCGATGCCGGTGCGCACGTCGGCGCGCCCGTTCGGGACCTCGCGTGACCAGCGCGGCAGGTAGTCGTAGCCGGCGGCGAGACGCCACGCGAACTCGTTCTCGCGGCCGGAGGCCCAGAGGCTGCCGTGCGTCGCGCCCTGCGTGCCGTAGCCGCCGGTGATGCCGTTCTTACCCTCGCCGGGCTTCTTGGTGATGATGTTGATGACGCCGTTGAAGGCGTCCGCGCCGTAGAGCGCGGAGCCGGGGCCGCGGACGACCTCGATGCGCTGGATGTCCTCGACGCCGATCGACAGCGCCTGCCAGATCGTCGCGCCGAGGATGTCGACGTAGACGCTGCGGCCGTCGACGAGCACGAGCGTCTTGTTGGAGAGTCGCTGGTTGAACCCGCGGATGCTCACCTCGGTCTGACCGCCGGTGACCTCCATGATGTCGACGCCCGCGAGGCGACGCAGCAGCTCGGGGATCTTCGTGATGCCGGAGAGGCGGATGTCCTGCTCGGTGATGATCGACGTCGAGTTGGCGGCGTCGACGGGGCTCTGCGTGCCCTTCGAGGCGGTGACGATGCTCTCGGCGAAGACGTCCTCGGTGCGTGCCGCGCCGAGGTCGGCCGGCGGCACCTCCGTCTTCACGGGCGGAGGCGGAGGCGGCGGAGGCGCCGCGTCGGGCGCCCCGGCGTCCGAGACGGGCACGGGGACGGGCACGGGCGGCTGGGCCTGCGCGGCCTCGCGCGCGGCCGCCTGCTGCCGCTTGATGCGCGCCTCGAGGTTCTTGAGGATCTGCGCGGCCTCCTCTTTGTCGGGCGGATTGCCCTCGAGGTACTTGTGGAAGTAGCTGACGGCCTCGTCGAGGTCGCCGGCCTCCGCGTACGCGCGCGCGATGTTGTAGAGGACGTTCGGGTGCGGAAGGAGCTGGTAGGCCTTCTGGAGCTCGGCGATGCCGTCGTCGTATTTGCCGGCGTTGATCGAGTCCATACCCTTCTTGAAGTGCGAGCGCGCTTCGGTACGGGCGTCGGCGAGGGCCGGCGTGGTGTGGAGCACGAGGAGGACGGCAAGCAGGCCCGAGACGAACGAGACGAGGGCCCGGCGCCAGCGGGGCGCACGTGACGTGAGGCCGATCTGCGAACGAGCGCGTGATTCCGGGAACTTCACGCGCATCGTCGGGCCGGGAGATTAGCGCGGCAGGGCGCGCCAATCGCGCCAAATCGCAGCCTCGGAAAGCGGTATCCTCAACGGCTACGTTCCGAAGTGCGAGTACGAGGCCACGAGCCCGGACGGCGGAACCTGCCGCTTCCCGAGCGCCGGCACGACCTGTCGGACCCTAGGCTGTGCGCCTGCATCGAGTCCGCGACGGACACGATGGCCGACACGTGGAGCTGTAGCAGCCCCGACTGCTCGTAGGTACGGCGACGAGGAGCGGTGCTCAGCGCGCCGTGCGATAGATGGCGGTCTTCTCGGGGCCGCCGTTCTCCTTGCGGATCTCCGTCCAGACGAGCTCCGTGGGCGTCGTGACCATGTCGAGCTCGGAGACGTATGCGCCGTTGATGCCGCCCGACACCGTCTTGCGGCGGGGGATCTTCTGCCGGTCGCAGGCGATGACGGTGCTGGCTCCGCCCGCGAGCGGCGCCTTCGTGATCTCGGCGCTGCTGCCGCTGCTCACGTTCGGCTCGACGTAGACCGAGGTCCCGTCCGAGGGCCCGATGAGGACGAACCTCGAGCTCTTCTCCGGGAGCTCGAAGACGATGGCGTGGCCGTTTCCGGACAGATCCCACTTCGAGAGCTTCTTCTCGCTGGTGGTCTCGTTCGCCCCCACGCACAGGATGCCGAAGGCGCCTGCCGTGAGGTCACCCTTGCACTTCGCGCCACCGACCGCAACGAGCGCGCCGCCCGCCGCCGACACCTTCACCACCGTGGAGGTGTTCGGCACGCCGCTCGGGATGTCGCCTGACGTGAAGAAGAATTCCTCGCCGACCTTCTGCGGCTTCGAGTGGAGGTTGCCGCGGTACACGACGGACTCGGCGCCGCCGGCCACCGCGAAGCGATGCAACGAGCCGAAGGCGACCGCGGGACCACCGCGGATGACGTAGACGCTGTCGGCGTCGGCACTGGCGATGGCGTCGAGGCGATCGAAGTCACCGACCACCTCGGGGTCGGCGTGCTTGCCGACGATGGTCGGTGTGCCGCCGGCGACGGGAATCGAGAAGAGCGTCGTGGCCTCGCTGCCGAACTCGTTTCGCTCGCTCTCCAGAAAATACACGGTCGCGCCGAACGTCCTCGCATCGTTGATCTGGTGCTTGGCGGGCGCCGTGTAGAGGACGGTGTCCCCGGTGCCGTCGAGCTTCACCTTGCGAATGGCCTTGGTCTTGTCGTCGACGTTGAGGAAGACCTCGCCGGCGTCATGGTCGATGAACACCACCTCGTCGCCGGAGACGTCGAGCGAGCCCGCGTTCGCCTCGAGCACCTTGGTCGGCGCGGGCGGGCATGCGCCGCCGTCCGCGGTCGCGCCGTCCGGAAGTGTTCCGCCGCCGTCGGGCAGGAACCCGCCGTCGGGCAGCCCACCGCTCGAGGACGACTCCCCCGAGCCTCCCCCGAGCCTCGCCCCGCCCGTCACCCGTTGGGAGATTCGCCGAGAAACGCCGCGATTGCGTGGCCTTGACCGTGCCGCGACGTCGCTCGCTCAGTACGGTAGATCCTTGAAGCCGTTCGTCGCCGGCTCGGCGGTCGGCTTCGCCGAGGGCGCAGGGCCGACCGGGCGCCCGCCGCCGACGAAGGTCCCGCGGAAGAGGCGCGCGTGCACGAGCGCGTCTCCCGGTTTGACGGTGCGCGCCTCGGGGCGGAAGCCCTGGTGCGCGAACACGAGCTTGTGCAGCCGAGCCGGATCCGCGGCGTCGCCCTTGAACGTGATGTCACACGGCGTCGCGGCGCAGAGCTCGGTCGCGTCCTCGCGAACGCTCGCGCCAGCGGGCTCGGTCGTCACCTTGATCGTGGCGGTTCGAGCGTCTGCAACCGGCGCGCCCGACGCGCTCGGTGCGGCCGTTCCCGCGCCGGTGAGCGCAGCGCTCGCGGACGGTGCACTGCTCGTCGGCTCGGCGACCGGCACCGCCGTCGCGCGCGGCGGCGCGGTCGTCGACGTGCTGCTCGACGCGGTCATGCGAAACGCGGCCATCCCGAGCAGCCCGCCGAGCGCGGCGGCGACGAGCACGCCGACGCCGATCCATGCCTTGGAGCGCGGAGGGCTCGCCTCGGAGTACGGCCCGCCGACGCCGCTCTCGCCTGTGCCGCCCGCGCTCAGCATGCCCATCGGTGTATGCGAGCCGCTGGAGACGGCGGGGATGCGCCCCGAGAGGCCCGGGTGGCTCGAGTGCACGGCGGGCGGCGGGTGGGTGCCGATCGGCACGTACGCGCCGCTCATGTTCACCGCCGCCAGCTGCCCGGTCATCGACACGCCGTGCGCCTGCTTGATGGCCTGGAGCACCGCGTCCATCGTCGTGTAGCGCTCGTTCGGGTCCTTCGCGATGCAGCGCATCACGAGCTCCTCGAAGTTCGGCGAGATGAGGATGTTCGGATTCACCGCGCGCATCGGCGGAGGCGGCTCACCGACGTGCGCCATCAGGATGTTCACGCTGCTCGGCCGCTCGAAGGGGACCTTCCCCGCGAGCATCTCGTACATCATGATGCCGAGCGAGTAGACGTCGGTGCGCGCGTCGACCTGGCCGCCCTGGATCTGCTCCGGCGCCATGTACTTCGGCGAGCCCATGAAGAGGCCCGTCTGCGTGAGCTGCTCCTCGGGACGCTCGCTGAGGTGCTTCACGAGACCGAAGTCGAGGACCTTCACGTAGTCCTCGTCGTCACCGTGCTTCGACAGGAAGATGTTCGCGGGCTTCAGATCGCGATGAATGACGTCGAGCGTGTGCGCCTCGCGGAGGGCGCGGCAGATCTGCTGCGCGATCCGACCGACGCGGTCCTCGTGCATCGTCCCGGCGTCGCGGAGCGCATGGTGGAGCGTCTGGCCTTCCAGGTACTCCATCGCCATGTAGTAGATCTCGTCCTCGGTCTTGCCGTAGTCGAAGATCGTCACCGAGTTCGGGTGCGTGATGCGCGACGTGATGCTCGCCTCGCGGAAGAACCTGCGATGGAACTCGGGGTCGGCGTCGCCGTTGTAGTTCGGGTTCAGGACCTTGATCGCGCACGCGCGACCGAGCGGCGCTTGCTCGGCCTTGTAGACCTTGCCCATGCCGCCACGCGCGATGAGGCTGACGATCCGGAAGCGCTCGGCGATGACGCGACCGATCAGGGGGTCGGGTGCCCCTGATTTGGTCGCGGTCGCGGTCGCTCCGTCAGAGGCCATTCAAGTTCCTGCAGGTCACCAGCGTCACGAAAAAGCGCGGGAAAATGGAGATCCCGCTGGGTATGGAGTGTGCCTTGCGCCGCTCATGGAGTCAACGAAGCCCCAGACCCGAGAGGCGGCTGAGACCCGGTGAGGCCAGGAGGCCGCTTCCCCCTCGCCGCTCTTCGCCCGGACGCTCCTTTGCGGTACCTTCCCGCCCGTCATGCGCTCCATTGCCCTTCCCAGCCGCCCCCGCTTCCTCTCGTCCCCGGTCGGAGCTCGCCTGCTCGTCGTCGCCCTGGCCTGCCTCGCGCTGGTCACGACGTTCGCCCGCGACGCCGCCGCCGTCGGGGCGTTCAAGCTCAAGAGCACCGAGGCCACCGAGGTCTCCGGGGCCTGGCACATCTACGTGACCATCGAGCTGCCCAAGGCGCCGCTGACGGCCCACCAGACGATGAAGTTCAACTTCACGAAGACGATGGCCTACGAGCGCGCGCTCATCGACGGCCACAACGAGCCGGTCTTGAACCGCCAGGCGCTCCAGAACCAGACGCCCACGGTCGAGAGCCAGGACGTCGACTTCGCCGACCCGAGCGGCAAGATCTTCAAGGGCACGCGCTTCGACTTCGGCCTGACCCGCACCCGCGGCTACGAGGCCGGCGAGTACAAGGTCGAGGTGAAGACGAGCGACGGCGTCAGCGTCGGCAGCTCGACAACGCTCATCCTCAAGGGCGACAACCCGGTCGTCGACCGCCGCGCCATCGCGTTCAACGCGAAGGACTCGAGCGTGAAGAAGGTCGAGGCGCACGACGCCGGCGTGAAGAAGGACGACGACAACACGCCCGCCGCGAACAACAACATGGGCGAGGTCACGCCGACCGGCACCGCCGCGCCGTTCATCCCGAAGGAGGGCTTCGAGAAGACCTCCGAGGAAGAGATCAAGACGCGCCCGGGCGGCTGCGGCTGCGACGTCCCCGGAACGACGCCCGTGGGCGCGCTCTTCTGGCTCGCACCGCTCGCCGCCGTGGCCGCGTTCGCACGCCTCCGCCGTCGTTCGCGCGCCTGAGGCGGCGGCACGACGTGAGCTCCGAGCGATGACGCCCGACGAGGCGATCAAGAAGGCCGAGCACGGGGAGCTGCTCCCCGTGTGGCTGGTCGTCGGCGAGGAGCGCATGCTCCGCGACGCCGTGGTCGCCGCGATCACGAGGTCCGCGCTCGCAGGCGGCCTGCCGGACTTCAACCACGACAAGTTCACCGCGGGCGAGACGCCCGTCGACAAGGTCATCAATGCCACCCGCATGGTGCCGATGATGTCGAAGAAGCGCGTCGTCTTCGTCCGTGGCCTCGAGCGCTGGGACACCGCGGCCGGGGCAGCCGAGGGCGCAGACGACAACGGCAAGGCGCTCCCGCCGCTCGACCGCCTCGCGGAGTACGCGAAGGCCCCCATCGACTCGACGACGCTCATCCTCGTCGCGCAGAAGCTCGACGGGCGCCGGAAGATCGTCGCGCTCGCGAAGAAGCAGGGCTTCGTCGTCGACTGCGCGCAGATCGAGGGGCGCCAGCTCCCGGGCTGGATCCGCGCGCGCGCGAAGCTGAAGGGCCACACCATCGAGAACGACGTCTGCGATCTCATCGCGGAGATCGCCGGCCCCGACCTCTCGTACCTCGACGACGTGCTCGAGCGCCTCTCCCTCTACGTCGGCGTCGGCGCGCCCATCACGGAGGACGCGGTCGCCGTGAACGTGACGCGCGTGCGCCTCGCCGACACGTGGAACCTCGTCGACGCCGCGAGCACGAAGAACCTCGGTCGGGTCCTCGCGCTCTTCGCCGACGTCTACGACCCGCGCGATCGCGGGCTGCCGCTCGTCGGCGCCATCGCGTGGTCCTTGCGCCAGCTGCTCAAGCTCGAGTCCGCCCTCGGCTCGGGCGCGAGCATCGACGAGGCCGCGCGGCGCGCGGGCATCTACCCCTCGTTCAAGGCCCGCGACCACGCGCAGAAGCTGAAGGCCTTCCGCCCCCGTGAGCTCGAGAAGTGGCTCGTCATCGTCCAGGAGACGGACCTCGCGCTGAAGAGCTCACGCCGCCCGGCCGACGCCATCCTCGAAGAGATGTTCACGCGCATGTGCAAGAAGGCCGCGTAGCGAGGGCCTCGTGTCGACGACGGGCAGGGAGGTTCGCGCGATCCAGGTCGCCATCGCGTGCTCGGTGATCGGCGTCATCACGAAGCTCACGGTCGGCTTCATCACCGGCAGCATGTCGATGATCTCCTCGGCGGTCGACTCGGTCGGCGACCTGCTCGTCTCGATCGCGAACCTCTTCGTCGTCCGCATCGCCGCGAAGGAGGCCGACGACGACCACAACTACGGCCACGCGAAGGTCGAGGGCCTCGGCGCGATGTTCGAGGGCGGCTTCATCTTCGCGGCCGCCGTGTTCATCATCTACGAGGCGGTCCACAAGATCATCGTCGGCGAGGTGAGCCACGACTCGACGCTCGGCATCCTCGTCATGCTGCCGATCCTCGCACTGACCATCGGGACGGTCGCCTTCCTCCGCAAGGTCGCCAAGGAGACGGGCAGCGTCGTCGTCAAGGCCGACGCCGTGCACTACGCCTCCGACGTCTGGGTCAACGTCGGCGTCCTCGTCGCGCTCGTCCTCGTGAAGCTCACGGGCAAGCCCGTCATCGACTCGATCATCTCGATCGTGATCGCGCTCAGCATGTTCCGCGCGAGCTGGCACGTCGTGCGCGAGGGCTTCGCCATCGTGATGGACGAGAGCCTCGACGCCCTCACCGTCGCGAAGCTACGCACCCTGCTCGAGTCGGCCACCAACGTCGAGTCGTTCCACGACCTCAAGACGCGCGTGGGCAAGGTCCCGGTCGTCGACTTCCACGTCGTGGTCGCGCCGGAGACCACCGCAAGGCAAGTGCACGACGTCTACCTCGAGCTGCGCGTCCGGATCCGCGCCATCGTCGGGCCGAGCACGAAGGTCCTGATGCACGCCGACCCCTCCGACGGCTGACGACCTCAGCGCGGGAGCTCGAGCCTCACCCTCACGCGCGGAGGCCCCATCTCGAGGAAGCGGATCGTTCCACCGTGCGCCTCGACGGCCGCGCGGACCATCGCGAGGCCGAGGCCCGAGCCACGCCCGCTCTTCGACTTGGGCGCTCGCTCGAAGAGCCGGCTGCGCGCGTCGGCCGGTACGACCGCAGGCTCGTTCACGACGTCGACCACGATCGTGTCACGCCGGCCGACGTCGACCGCGATGTCCACCTTGCCGCCCGGCGTCGCGGTGACCGCGTTCTCGAGGAGGTTGCCGAGCGCACGACCGATGGCGGCCGGATCGCAGCGGAGATGATCGCCCTCTCCGCGGCCCCCCCCCCCCGAGGAGACCGACACGCTCGTGGCCTCGGCGAGAGGCTCGATGCGTTCGAGCGCATCCTGCACGAGCTCGCCCATGCTCGTCCGCTCGTCGGGCGAGATCGACGCCGTCTCGAAGCGCGCGAGCGTCACGAGATCTTCCAGCGTGCGTTCGAGCTGGTCCGTCGAGCGACGGAGGTTGACGAGAAAGTGCCGCGCCGCCGCCGGGTCGTCGAAGGCGTCGTCGTCGAGCACCTCGAGCGTCGCCTGCAGCGCAGCCACCGGAGTCTTCAGATCGTGCCAAGCGTCGCGCAGGAAGGCCGCTGCGTAGGGCTTCCCTTCGAGCTCGCGTCGCATGCTCACGAGGGCCCGCGCCAGCCGCCGCATCTCGTCCCCTTCGCCTCGCGGCAGCTTCGTCGCGCGATGGCCCTCCGCGATGCGCGTCGCGGCCTCGGTGAGGTCCTCGATGGGCCGCGAGAGACGACCACCGACGTAGGCCGCGGCCAGCGCAGCCGCCGGGAGGAGCAGCGAGGCCAGCGCGAGCGCCTTGGGCGTGACCTTGACGAGCCGCGCCGTGAATCCGAGCGCGTTCGCGTCCGCGATCACCGCGTAGAGCCCGGTCGCGAGGGCTCCGCACATGGTCGCGGCGGCCAGCGCGAGGAAGATGCGCAGCCGGAGCGAGGTCGGCCGCAGCGGCCAGCTCACGCGCCCTCTCGCAGCGCGAAGCCGACGCCGCGCACCGTCTCCACGAGCGTCGCGGGCGCGCCGGCCTCGGCCAGCTTCCGACGCAGCCCCTTGAAGTGCGAGTCCACCGTGCGTTCGGCGAGCGCGTACTCGTCGCCCCATACGCGCGTGACGAGGTGCTCGCGCGTCCGCACGCGACCTGGGAACTCCGCGAGGACGAGCAGCAGATCGAGCTCGATCTTGGTGAGCGGAAGCTCCTTGCCCGCGAACGTCGCACGTCGTCGCTCCGCATCGAGCACGAGACGAGGCGAGAGCGCGTCGGCGCGCGCGACCTCGGTACGCTCACCCCGGCGGGCCACCGCGCGCACGCGCGCCGCGAGCGCGCGAGGAGAGAAGGGCTTCGTGACGAAGTCGTCCGCGCCAGCCTCGAGCGCCGCGACGCACTCCACGTCCTCGTCGCGGCTCGTGAGCACGATGACACGCGGCCCGTGCTCGCTCCGCCGTAGCTCCGGCAGCAGCGAGAACCCGCTGCCGTCGGGAAGCCCGAGATCGAGGACGACCACGTCGGCATTCGCCGTGGCGCGGCGCGCCGCAGCGAGTGTCTCGGCCACCTCGGCCTGCATGCCGTCCCGTCGCAGGCAGTAGAGGACGGCGTCGGCAATGGCGCTGTCGTCCTCGACCACCAGCACGCGCAACGCGGTGTTCACCGCTCTCGAACCCCGAGACCGGGTGATCTCTTCCGCGCGCTGCTCCGAATTTCCTCGGCCTCTCCCCGGAGTCTCCCCAGGCGCGCCTCGTTCGCCGGCTACTTCATGTTCAGGAGACCGGACATGAACGAGATTTCAGCCCATGCTTTCCAGCCCCCGGAGCCCCCACATCCAGCGCTTCCCGTGGCGTGGACCGAGCGCATGCTCGGCACGGCGGATGCCGAGGGGTGGGCGGCCGAAGGACGACGGTTCGGCATCGCGATCGGCCTGGCCGCGCTCTTCGGCGTCGCCATAGGCCTGCGCGTCGGCGGCCCTGCGATCGCCACGCACGCGCTCGGCGTCTCGGTGGGGATGCTCGCGGTCTGCGGGCTCGCGGTGCCCGCGCTGGCGATCGTGCTCGCCCTCGTGAACGCGTCGGTCGATGCGCTCGGCCTCGCGCGCGCCACGTCGCGTGCTGCCGTCACGGCGGGGCTGCTCCTCGCTGGGTTCGCGCCCGGCGCCGCGCTCTTCGCGGTGACGGTCGAGGACGCGATCACCGTCACGATCGTGGGCGTCGCCGGGCTCGGCCTCGCGGGCCTGCTCGCGATGCGGTCGTTCGTTCGCGAGCTCGCACCGCGGCTCGCCGTCTCCGACGTGCGCGCGCGACGCCTTTCGCGCGTCGCGATCCCGCTCTTTCTCGTGTTCGCCGCCATCCTGGGGGCGCGCATCTGGTGGGTCATGCTCCCGATCGTGCGAGGTGGATGATGGTCGACGTAACCTTCTTGAATCGGATCCTCCGCGCGCCTGCGGACGTCGCAGATCAGTGCCGCGGCGATCGTGACGTGGCAGGCATCGCCCGGACGGCGCTGATCACGCTCGCCCTCGCGGCGACGGCCTTCGGCGCGGCGGTCGGCTCGTGGCGTGGTGGCAAGCAGATCGCGTTCGCAGCGATGAAGATGCCGATCGGCATCCTCGGTACGCTCGCCCTCGCGGCCCCCGCGTTCTACGTGCTCGCCGCGGTGTTCGGGAGACCGTGGCCGCTCCGCCCCGTGCTGTCGCTCGTGCTCTCGGCGGGCGCTCGCTTCTCGCTCGCGCTGCTCGCGATGACGCCGCCGCTCTGGCTGCTCATCGATTTCGGCGCGCCGTATCACGCGTTCAAGCTCGTCGCGACGCTCGCCTATGGCCTCGCGGGGCTCGCGGGCCTCGAGGTGCTGGTACGCGGGCTCGGCGACGGCCCGGGCAAGCGCACGACGATCGCCCTGTTTGTCGGGGTGTTCCTGATGATCGGCGGACAGAACGCGTGGGTGCTGCGGCCTTACCTCGGGACGCCGGGCGAGCGCGACATCTCACTGTTCACCCACGAGCGCGAGGGCGGTCTCGTCGTGCAGCTCATGAAGAGCGCGAGCGACCTCACGGGGACGCGCGCGCCGAAGCCCGAGCCGCTTCCGCCGCTGCCGAGCGAGGCGCCCGCGAGCGAGTCGCCATGAGCCTGCGTGACCTCCTGGGTCTCTACGCGCTCGTCGGGCTGGCGTGCGCGATCGCGGTGTTCCGGCGTGCGCCGTCGCGCGGAGCGGGCGCGCTCTTCTCCGCGCTCGTGACCGTGCCGCTCTGGCCGCTCTGGGCCCCGTTCGCGCTCGCGCCGGCACGCGAGGCAAAGGCTCGCGCGCGACCCGAGAACGAGGCGATCCGGGCGCGGGTCGACAAGGCGCTCTCCGATGCGGTGGCGGCGGTCGCCGATACGCCGATGAGCGAGGTCTTCACGCAGCGTACCGCGACGCGCATCGCGGCCGAGGTGGCCCACGTCTCGGGCCGGCTCGCCGATCTGAGCGCGCTCGAGGAGCGAAACGGCTTCGATCGCGGCGCGTCGGCGCGTCGCCTCGAGGAGCTCGCGCGGGCGGGCGCCTCCGATCGTGCGCTCGCGACCGCGCGCCTCCAGCACGACAGCCTGGAGCGGCTCGCCGAGCTCCGCGCGGCCGATGCCCGCGCGCTCGAGGAGCTCGCCGATCTCCTCGAGGTGCTGCGCACGCAGCTCGTGCTGGCCCGCTACGCCGGCTCGCCGGCGGACGGAGCGTCCGCGATCGTCTCGGAGGTATGGGCCCGCCTCGAAGGCCTGGGGGCGGTGCTCGACCCCGGCGTGTCGCAGGACGCACCGACCCCGCCCTCGTGAGGCGCCACAGAGCACGGCGCGCGGCTCGTGCTCCGCGACGCGTGTGCTAACCAGTACGTCGTGTCGTCGACGCTCGGTCGCGTGCTCGATCCCGAGGAGCTGGACCGCGCCGAGGGTCCGCGTGGCCGCATCCTGCTCGACGTGCCGGACGCGTGGCTCGCGGCCGGCGATGCGGTAGAGCTCGTCGTCCCCGCCCGCGTGACGTGTGCTCGCTGCGAGGGCGGAGGGTGCGACGAGTGCGGTCGGAGCGGGGCGCTGCGGCTGCCGGTCGACGAGGCCGCGCGCACGCTGCGGTTCTCGCTCCCCGCGACGACGGCGCGCAACGTCGTGCGCCTCGTGCGCCCTCTCGGTGAGGACGCCGGGCTCGAGCAGCTCTGGGTCGAGCTCCGCGCGGCCGAGCAGGCGAGCTCGTTCTGTCGGCGGCTGCCGGGCGACCGAGCGGGCTTCGCACGGGCATCGACGTTCCTCACGGTCGCGCTCGTGCTCGCCGCGGCGCTCGCGCTCGCGGCCTTCCTCGGGCTCCGCTGAGCGAGCTTGTCGGACTTGCGCCAGGGTCCCATGGATGACAGAACGCCCCGCCAGCCTTACGTTTTTTCATTGGGTCCGTACCCCGAGACTCGTAAGTACAGAGAAACACGCAGGAGATTGATTGAGATGCACGTCCCCGACAGGGTGATCCGGCCTCACGCGGCAACCCCGCAGACCGAGTGGCTCGCCGCCGCCGACGTCCCGACCCGGTTCGGGGTGTTCAAGACCCATGTGTTCCGGACGACCGAGCCGGGCGACGGTGCCTGCTTCAAGGAGCACGTCGCGCTGGTCTACGGCGACATCCGCGGGGCGGTAGCCCTGCCGATCCGCATGCACTCCGAGTGCATGACCAGCGAGGTCTTCGGCTCGCTCAAGTGCGATTGCAAGGAGCAGCTCGACGCCGCGTTCGCCGAGGTCGCTCGTCGCGGAAAGGGCGCCGTCCTCTATCTCCGCCAGGAGGGCCGGGGGATCGGCCTGGCCAACAAGATCCGCGCGTACGGTCTGCAGGAGCAGGGCGCCGACACCGTCGATGCCAATCGCCTCCTCGGCCTCCCGGACGACGCCCGCGAGTACCACGCGGCCGCGCACATGCTCGAGCACTTCGAGGTGCAGAGTGTGCAGCTGATGACGAACAACCCGGCCAAGGTCGACGCGCTGCGTTCGCTCGGTATCCAGGTCGCCGGGCGCCTGCCGGTCGTCGTGCCCCCGAACCCCTTCTCGGCGGGCTATCTCGAGACCAAGCGCGCGCGCATGGCCCACGAGCTTCCCGCCAGTGTGGCGGTCGGCGAGGCCGAGTAACCGCATCCCGAGGGCCTCCGGACGCGCTTCGCGGCTTCCCATGGCGCGCCGCGGTCGCGTAATGTGCGGCACACGCGATGCTGCTCACGATCCGACGCCATTTCCGGACTGCCCTCGGCACCGCTGCTGCCGCCACTGTCGTCGCCCTGAGCGCTCGCGCCGACGCCCAGTCGCTGCCGTCGATCGACGCGCGCACGTGGCGCGCGCCCACCGACCCGAATGCCTCGCTCGTCGTCGAGCCCGCGGCGACGCCGGGCCCCGGCGTGTTCAGCGTCGGCGGCTTCGCGAGCTACGCCTACCGGCCGCTCACGCTTCGCAAGGCCGGCACCGACGACGTCGCGCTCCGGCCGGTCGAGCACATGCTCGGCCTCGATGCCGTCGCGAACCTCGGCATCGGCCAGCGCTTCGCGATCGGCGCGAACGTCCCGCTCGTCCTCTACCAGGACGGCACGCGCCCCCTCCCGCCCACCGTCTCGCAGGTCGACGCGACGCCGAGCTCGGGCATCGGCGACATCGGCCTCACGATGAAGGGCGCGCTCGTCCGGAACGAGGGCGGCGGCCTGGGCGTCGCTGCGCTCGGTAACTTCACGCTCCCCACCGGCGATCGCGCCGGCTTCATGGGCGAGGGCGCGGTCACGGCCGGCGCACGCGTCCTTGTGGAATACACGCTTCTCGTCGCCGCGGTGCAGGCGAGCCTCGGGTACAAGCTCCGCACCGAGCACCGCACGTGGCCGGCGGCGGAGGCCGGGGGCTTCCGCTTCGGTGACGAGGTCCCGTGGACGATCGGCCTCACGATGCGCCCCGGCGTCCTCGGCGTCGACTCGGGCAATCGCCAGCGCTGGGAGCTCGCCGCGCACGGCTGGTTCCCCGCCGGTCCGGTCGGTCCCTTCGGCAGCGGTGACCCGGGTAGCTCCGCGCTCACGCCGGTGCTCCTCTCCGCGAGCGACCGCATCGAGATCGGCCACTATCGCGACACGTTCCTGCTCGTCGGCGGAGAGGTCGGCCTCAATCAAGCGGTCGGCGTCCCCGTCTTCCGCGGCGTCATCGGCATCGGCTGGGCGCCTCGCGAGCACGACCTCGATCACGACGGCATCCGCGACGACGTCGACGGCTGCCCCGAGATCCCGGAGGACCGCGACGGCTTCGAGGACTCCGACGGCTGCCCCGAGATCGACAACGACGACGACGGCGTCATCGACAAGGAGGACGCCTGCCCGAACGTGAAGGGCGAGCCCTCGTCCGACCCGAAGAAGAACGGCTGTCCGCTCGCCGACGCCGACGGTGACGGCGTGGAGGACAAGACCGACGCATGCCCCAAGGAGAAGGGCGTCGCCACGAAGGATCCGCGGACCAACGGTTGCCCTGCCGCCGACGGCGACGGCGACGGCATCCCGGACGCGATCGACAAGTGTCCGACGCAGGCCGAGGACAAGGACGGCTTCCAGGACGACGACGGCTGCCCCGACCCGGACAACGACAACGACGGCGTCGCCGACCGCGACGACGCATGTCCCAGCGTCGCGGGTGAGCCTTCGACCGATCCGACACGCAACGGCTGCCCCAACACCGATCGCGACGGCGACACGTTCGAGAACGACGTCGACAAGTGCCCGGACACGGCCGAGACCTGGAACGGCGTCACCGACGACGACGGCTGTCCCGACGAGGGCGGCAAGCCGCTCGTCACCATCGACGACAAGCGGGGCGTACGCTTGCTGACGCCCATCAAGATCAGCGGGCCGGCCGACGCGCCCGACGTCGACACCGCGAGCATGAACAGCGTGCGAGCGCTCGCGCAGGAGCTCAATCGCCACCGCGACTGGACGCTCGCCATCGGCGTGCGCCCCGCGAACGACGCCGCGCAGATGGAAGCGCTCGCGCGCTCGTTCGCGGTCGTTCGCGTGCTCGCCTCGTACTCACACCGCGACGGCGTCGCCGAGTCCGTGTCGTGGGACGCCGTGAAGAAGCAGCCGCAGGCCGAGACGGGGATCGCGTTCTTGATCCTCACGTCGACGCCGGCGGCCGCAAAGCCGTCTGCCCCGGTCGCGGCTCCGGCCGCTGCGCCCGCGCCGCCGGCTCCCGCCCCCGCGCCTCCTGCCCCCACTCCCACCCCCAAGACGCCATGAGGGCGCGCGGGCGCGCGGCGCTCGTCTTCCTGGCGGCGACCGGGTTCGCGCTCGTCGGATCGGCGCAGCCTGCTTCGCCCTCGCGCCGCACGCCCACCACGCCCGCGAGCTCGGCGGTCCCCGCACCGACTCTCCCCACGAACGTGCGCGCGCACGTGGGCACCGACTACGTTGCTCGCCTGCTGCGGTCGAGCGACCCCGACGAGCGCATCCGCGGGATCCAGAGAGCCACGAGCATCGGTACGGCCGAGACGGTCGCGCTCCTGGTCCAGGCCACGGAGGCGAGCCCCGCGGTGCGGTCCGACTCGCGCGCGCTCATCGAGCTCGCACGCGGGCTCGCGCGCTTCTCGGACCAAGAGCGTGCGCGAGGCGCGCTGCTCGCGATCGTGAACGCGGGGAGCCCCGGCATCGCCGGCCGCCTCCCGCAGCCCGGTCGAACGGGCAGCGACTCGCTCTCTCTCGAGGAGGGCGACCCCGTCGCGCGCGCGGAGCTCGCACGGCAGATCGCGGCCATCGCGCTCGCCGGCTCCGGAGCGGAGCGCGCGCACGAGCAGCTGTACGGCGTCGCGCGTGGCGGAGGCAGCGGACAGAACGCCGCGATGGTCGCGCTCATGCTGCAGCCCCCGCGCGAGCCGGGGTTCTTCGGAACGGCGGGCACGACGATGCCCGCGAGCGTCGTTCGCATGCTTGGCCAGCTCGGCGACCTCCGCGCCCTCGAGATCCTGCACGCCGCCACGCGCACGAGCGACGTCAGCGTGCGTGGAGCCGCGATCGTCTCCCTCGCGGAGCTGGGTGACGAGCGCACGATCGCCCTCGCGCGCGCGGCGATCGCCGAGTCCGACGCCCGGCTTCGCGCCGCCGCCGGCGAGGCCTTCGTGCTCCTGTCGGCGCCGGAGCGCTTCAAGGCCGTCGCCGCGCTGGTCTCCGACGAAGCGACCGCCGCGATCGGCATCCGCCTCGCGGAACGCGTGTACAATGCAGAGATCACGAAGCTGCTCGCAGCTCGCGCGATCGATCACCCCGACCGCGAGATGCGCGCCGCGTCGATCCGCGCGCTCGGCCGCTCGCCGGAGCCCGGAGCGGCGACGGCGCTCGCTGCCCCCGCGATCATGGCCGACGCCACGTTCGGCTACTTCGCGGCGCTCGCCCTGGCGCGTTCGCCGGCCCCCAACGCGATGCAGGTGATCCTCACGCTCGCGGGCGCCCAGCGCACCGCCGCGCTCGGCCTGCGCGCCTACGTGCTCCGCTCGCTCGTCCGCGGAGAGCGCAACGAGGCGGGCGACAGCCTCCTCGCGCGCCTCGCGGCCTCGAAGGACGGACGCGAGCGCGCGCTCGGCACCTTCGGTCGTGTCGCGCTCGGTGACCTCTCCGTCGACGGCCCGGTGACGGACGCCGACCCACGCGTCCGTCGTGCCGCGGCGATGGCGAGCCTCGCGCGTCCTGCGGCCGGAACCTCGCGCGCGCTCCTCAGGCAGCTCGCGGCCGAGCGCGACGAGCCCACGCGACAGGTCCTCGCGGTCGGCCTGCTCGACGGCGACGCGAACGGCCTCCTCACGACGACCTGGCTCGTCGAACGCTCCGAGTCCGGCGGCGCGGATGCCGCGCTGTCGGCGTTCGCGCTCGCCCGACGCGCCGACGAGCCCATCGAGCGCAAGGTGGGGCAGCTCCTCGCCTCGAAGGACGCCGTGCTGCGCGCACACGCGGCGCGTGGCCTCGCGTTCGGAGCCCTCGCCGACGCCTCGGGTCGGCTCGCGACCGCCTACGCCTACGAGACCGACGTGACCGTGCGTCGCGCGGTCATCACCGCCCTGGTCGCGCGTACCCGCGACGCGACGGCCCCGGCGCGCCGGTCGACGCTCGAGGTCGCCGCCCAGCTCGACCCGGACGGTCCGGTCCGCCAGGCGGCCCGGCTCGGCCTCTCGGGCGTCGCGGCTCCGCTCGGCCCGCCGTTCGCGAACGATGCCGCATGGCTGCGCGTCACGCTCGACGGCGGCGCTCCGCCCGGCGAGGTCTTCGTGGGGTCGGTCGTGCGCTCGGACGGCGTGGCCGTTCCGATCGCCTTCGACGAGGACGGCTTCGCGATCGTGCCGGGCCTTCCACCGGGCGATTCGCGGCTCGTGCTTGCGCCGCGGCTGCCTTCGTACAAGGCTTCGAAGCCATGACTGACTCGAAGCGCGGAACCAAGGTCGAGGCTGGGCCCGTCTCGGCTACCCCCGTCTCGTTCGAGGACGGGATCAAGCGGCTCTCCGAGATCGTGCAGACGCTCGAGAAGGGCGATCTCCCGCTCGAGGAGTCCCTCCGGCTCTTCGAGGAGGGCGTCGGCCTCTCGCGCGCGTCGCAGGAGCGCCTCGACTCCGCGCAGAAGCGCGTCGAGGAGCTGCTCGGCTTCGAGCGCGACGGCAAGCCGCGCACGAAGGACTTCGAGGTCCGCGGCGAGCGCGAGTAGGAACCGATTTTTCCGGTTCCGCCCTACTTCTTCGCGGGGTCGACCGCGTCGCTCAGGTCCGTGACGGCACGAGCGATCGCCTTGAAGCTCGTCGTACCGGCAATGACGACGAGCAAGCTGTAGCTCTCGTAGGGCGTGGTCTCGAGACGCGGTGGGAGCTGGTAAGCGTTGTCGGCCAGGCGTTCGCCCCACGCATATCCGAGCTCGCCGCCGAAGTAGAGGTCGCCGCCGACGCCGTGCGAGCCGACGCCGAACGAAGCCGCAACCTTCTGGGTGCGTGACGGGAAGTAGCTCATCGGGTCCGAGAGGAGCGCGCCCTTCAGCACGGTGCTGAAGTCCGTGCTCACGCCGCCGAGCACCGAGAGCGACGGTGAGAGGTTGACCTCGCTGCCGACGCCGACGTTCACGACGCCGCGCGCGCGCGTCGAGAGGTCGAGCCTGATCGGGTTGTCGGCTCGTCCCGCGGTTCCGGCCTCGACCCGGTGACCTTCGAGCTGCGCGTCGTAGGCGGGCCCCACGGGCACGTTGAACGCCACGTTCACCTCGGCGCTGCCCCAGGGGCGCTCGTTCCCGGTGCCGAGCCCGATACGCATCGGCTTGTTCGCCGCGAAGTTCCCCTCTGCGGCGAGGGTCGAGGTGCCGTTCGTGGCTGCGTCGTGGTGCGTGTACGAGCTGATGCCGCCGCTCCCGAAGACATGCAACGAGGGCGGCTGCGCGACCGCCGCGCGCTGGCGCTGTCCGCCCGAGAGCTGCGCGGGGTAGTAGCTGGCGCGCTCCTCGATGCCGACGCGCTCCATGAGCTCTCGCGCGCGACGCTTCGCGCGCGGCTCGTCGAGGCCGCCCATGCGCCCCGCGACCACCAGGTTGCCCTCGATCGTCCGGTGCGCGAGCAGCGGGCAGTGCTGGAACACCAGCCCGACCGTCCGCGCATCGAGCTTGCCTCCCTCGGGCCCGCTCACCTCCCCGCGCTCGGGCTGCTCGAGCCCGGCGAGGACGCGCAGGAGCGACGTCTTCCCGATGCCCGAAGGCCCGAGCAGCGACACCACCTGGCCCGTGACCGCTCCCTCGCGGATGCGATCGACGACCTCGAAGCTGACGCGCTCCAGCACTCGCGTGTCGCCGCGCCTCAGCGAGACGTCGCTCACGCGAAGCACGGTGTCCCCCACGGTTGCGCCCGGAATCATGACGCGCTCCTCTCGTTCTTCTCGTTGCTGTCGAAGCGCGTGTGCGGGCAGACGAGGCTCGCGAGCGCGCCCATGCCGTAGTCGATGACGAGCCCCACCAGCAGGATGACGACGAGGACGGCGTAGACCTCGGCGAGCCGGAAGTGCTTGTTCTGGTTCAAGAGCAGCGCTCCGACGCCGCCGTCGGAGCGCGCGATTCCCTCGACCATCGGGATCATCGACCAGCCCATCGCGACGTTCTGACGAACGGCGTCGATGGCGCGGTCGAGCGTGCCGCGAACGGCGGTCTCCCAGATCACGCGCGGCTCACTGGCACCGAGCGAGCGCACGTAGTCGATCTGCGAGCGAGGAATCTCGGCGACGATGCGCGCTAGCGAGGTGACGAGGAACGTCGTCATCCCGAACGTGAGCAGCGCCACCTTGGGCGCGAAGCCGCCGGTCGCGAGCGTGAACGGGAACAAGAGCCCGGTCAGCCCCAAGGAAGCGCAGCTTCGAGACGCCCGCGGTGATCGGTTTCACCGCGGGAATCACGCTACCCCATGCGAGCGCGAGGGAGAGAACGACCGAGCATGCGAGCGCCGAGGCAATGAGCTTCAGCGTGATGAACAGCTCGGGGCCGAGCCCGCCCTGCCACCAGAGGGGCGATGCAGCGTCTCAGCGCGAGTCTCCTGGAACCGCTAGAGTGGAGCCATGCACAAGCGCTTCATCTTGGGATCCGCCAGCGCGGCTCTCACCCTTTGCGGCTTCCTCGCCTGTAGTTCCGACTCCACCAGTACCACCGGCGGCCCCGACGCGAGCACCGAGGCAAGCTCCGAGGCGTCCGTGACGCCGACGGATGCAGGCAGCGATCACGTCGAGTCGACCCCGGATGCCGGGATCGACTCCGGCCCGCAGTTCAAGACGTGCACGGACGCGGAGCTCGCCGCGGCGACTCTCGCGACGAACGGCTCGGACGTCAGCTTCTTCACGGCCGGCATCGACGGTGGCGCGCTCAAGTACGACAACAACTGCGTGCGCATTCCGCAGGGCAAGGATGTCGGCTGGTACGGCGACTTCACGATGCACCCGCTCGCGAGCAACGGCGAGCCTGGCTCGCCGGTCCCGAGTGTGACGACCGGCAATGACTCCGGGCGCGTCGTGTTCCCGAACAAGGGGAAGTTCAGCTTCCACTGCACGGCACACCCGACGACGATGTTCGGAACCGTGCAGGTCGAATGAGCTCGACGCGGCCCCGTCCGGGTCTAGGGCGACAAACGGTTTGGCTCTACCGGCCGATGGCGCCGCGGTAGACGAATCCGTCGCTCGAGAACGCGTCGCCGTACTTGATGGCGTACCAGCCGTCCTTCATCGCGCCGATCTTCACCTTGCTGCCGCGAGGGAGGCGCGCCACGACTGCGCCGGTCTTCGGGACGTCACGCACGAGCGCCACTTCCCAGCCGACGCTCGCCTCGCCGCCAGCAGCTGCCGCCGGCGCGTCGGACTTGTCTTCCTTCGCGTTCTTGTCCGCGCTGTCGTCCTTCGCGTTCTTGTCAGCCTTGTCCGGTTTGCCCGGCGCAGCGGCCTCGATGGCGGCAGGAGCGAACGTCACGTTGTACGCGACGGTATAGCGATTGTGCTCGTGAGCGACGCCCGTGGCCGTCACGCCCGAGAAGTGCGTCTTCAGGCAGCTCGTGATGCCTTCGAGATTGCCGACCGTCGACGACTTGCCGACGTCCCAGCTGAGGCCGCCCGACGGGAACACCGCCGTCGCGACGAACGAGAGCTTGCCGGTCTGGCCTTCGGCGGCCGAGCACGTCGCGAGCTTGCGAAGGTGCGGGGGCACGACGTTGTCGAGCCCCGCGAGACCGCCGCACTCCTTGCCCTTCTTGCTCTCACCGTCGCTCGTCTTGCAGGCGATGACGGAGCCGCGTTGCACGCTGACCTGCGGCGGACCGGCAGGAACCGCGGCGCTCGCCGCCCCGGAGCCAATCGCCATGGCACTCGAGCTCGGCGCCCCGAGCGCGGGGACCGACTTCGCATTGACGCTCGCGGGCGGTGCCTCGGGCGCGCGGCCGGCGGCCTTCGCGCTCGCGGCGGCGGAAGCTGCGGCAGCAGCGGCCTCGCCCGGCGCGCTCGGTCCGAGCTTCACGCCCATGACGCGAGGCCAGGCCACGCCAATCACGAAACCAACGGCCGCGATGACGCCGACCTTTACCCAAGCGGGGCTGTCCCGATCAGGAGCCGGCAGTTCCACCGCGAGCGGAGGGTCCTTGCGCATTCGAACCACCGTTTTACCAAACTGCCGGCGATGGGTCGAAATACCCACGGCTTTCTTCCTTGTTGGGGACCTCCGGTCCCCCCTCGTCGCTGCGCGACGAGCCTCCCCCAGGGAGAATCGGCGCTAACGCGCCGACCGGCGTGCGCAACGCACGCCGTTTCTCGTGATCTGCCTGCAGCGAGCGATCTCGAGACCTCGATAGTGGAAGCTCACAGCCTCGCGCATCCCAGGCGTGAAGTCGGCGCCGTCTGCGGCGCCGTTCGCCGAAGGCGAACCACGCCGGCCAGGTCACCCGATGGGGAGGCTCAGGCGAAGCCTGAGGGGCGAGCCCACTAGGGAACGATGCGGATCGCGAGGACGAGCGAGCCGTTCTGGTACGCGAAGCCACCGACGTGGAACTTCTTCCCCGGCTCCGCCGTGAAGTCGGCGAGCGGGTTGAAGCCAGCGCCATCGGGCTTGCTGATCGACGCGGTGACCTTGAAGCGCGAGGGCTTCTCGCCGGTCGCCCCGTTGTAGGCGACCTGGAACGTGCGGCCGTTGGCCAGCGGCATCGTGCTCGGGGTGCCCTGCGTGAGCGGCAGGGTCTTCCGGTCGAGGACCTTCCAGCAGTTGTGCTTGAGCGGCGGGATCTCGCCGATCGACGGGTCGACGCTGGGCTGAGCGCACGTAGTGCCGTGGAGGACCATGACCTCGGCGCTCGGGTGCGTCGCGGCAGGTTGCGCCTCGGCTTCGCGCGGCACTCCGACGAAGAGCGCGCATCCGGCAATGACAGTCGCAAGCATCAGCTTACGGCGGGGGATCTCGCGCATCATTTCTCTCCTGTTTCGTCGACCCAGACCACGACACTCGTAGACAGCTCGTTGGCCGTCGGAAGATAGAACACGCTCACGGAATTACCCGGAGAATTGACCGTGCTCACGTCGACCCCGGCGCCGCTGCTGCCGCTCGCGGCCGATGCGACGGTGGTGGCCGGTGCGGGCTGCGCCGCGTTTTCGCGGACGGACGGGCCCTTCGCCATGGGCGTCTCGTCGTTGCGGTGCTGCGTGACCAGGAAGACCGATGCCGCCAGGGCGAGCGCCGCGACGATGGCGACGCCGACCTTGGCGGCGCCGCCACTCGACTGCGCCATCTTCTTGTCCCGCGCGGCCGCTAGCGAAGTGACCTTCGCCCCCTGAGGGGCGGGCTTCGCGAGCGTCATCACCGAATCGGTGATGTCGAACTTCGCGACCGCCTTGCCGGCGGCGCCTTCCGCGTAACCGAGCTCGACGAGCTCGCCCAGGCCGCCGAGCTGCTCGACGAAGCGGACGGAGTCGGGGTCGGTCGCCAGGAGCTTCTCGGCCTCCAGATGCTCGTCACCCTCGAGCTCGCCGTCGGCGTAGGCCATCAACTTCAACATGTTCTCGGAAGAGAGGCTCATGACTCCTCCTCCGGGGCCACGTCGTCCTTGTCCTTGTCGCTCACCTTCGCCGAGGCTTCCGAGTCGGGAACCGGACCGATCTGCTCTTGATAGCAGTCGGCCAGCGCCTTCTGGAGCTTCTGGCGTGCATGGAAGAGGCGGCTCATGATCGTTCCTTTCGAAACGCCCATGGCTTGAGCCATCTCTTCGTAACTGAGTCCTTCGATCTCTCGCATGACGATGACGCCGCGGTGGTAGGGCGGTAGCGCGTCGAGCGCGACCTGGAGGCGAGCGGCGATCTCTCGCCGCCGAACGACGTCGGCGGGGTCAGACCCATCGACGCGACTGAGCAGGGGAAACTCGGCTTCGGTGCTCTCGTCGGTCTCGAACCTCGCCTCGTCGATGTCCACGAGCTGGCGACCCGGCTTGCGGATGAGGTCGATGCTGAGGTTCGTGATGATCCGGTAGAGCCAAGTGAAGAAGGAGGAGCCACCCTGAAAGTTTTCGAGCCCCTTGTAGACTCGAAGAAAAGCGTCCTGAACAAGCTCGCGGGCGTCGTTCTCGTCGCGGACGAGGGCGAGGGCGATCGCAAAGGCTCTGCGCTGATGACGTTCCACGAGCGACCGGAAAGCCGCCGCGTCGCCTTTTTGCGCCCTTGCAATGAGTCCACGGTCCTCTTCTGCTTCACGTATTCGTGCCTGCTTGGCGTTTGACGCGTCGGAAACCCTAGTATTCACGCTAGGCGACGGAGGAGGCGCATGAGACTGCGTCTTGGATCCGCGGGTGTCCATGTCCGGCCCGGAGGAGGAGGGCGGCGGCACGTCGGAAGACAGCGGAGATCCGTCGTCCAGGACCTCGCCGCCTTCCGAGGAAGCCGTTTCCTCGGGATCGGGGCTCTCTGGATGCGCCACGGACATTCGCGAGCTCAGGGTAGACCAAGGGAGCCGCGGGAAGCTACATGCTCAACCGGCGGGCGGTTTCTGGCCGCACCGCGAAGCGCACCCCCCCCTCTTTCCTCGTAGCGGATCGCAAGGTTACGGCTGGACGATGACGGCGAACGCCGCGAGCGTCTTCATGATGAGCGCGATCGCGACCGCGAGGAAGACGAACGCCACGGACGAGTCAGCGGCGGATCGAGAGCTCGACGTCGTCGAGGCGTACGGGCGGCATCATCTGGGCGTTTCCGCTCGCGAATGCGCCGACGCGGAAGGTGACCTTCGTGGCGTTCGACCCGAAGCCCGACTGCGAGAGCACGTTGATGCCGTTGTACGAGACGTCGAACTGGCCGCTCGAGAGCCAGCTCAGCTTCACCTCGGTCCACACGTCCACGACCAGCTGGACCGCGGTGATCTTGTAGTTGTTGAGCGCAGCGGCGCCACCGAACGCCGCGTTGGCGATGTAGTACCCGATGTACGGGGCCCCATCGATCATGCTCGAGCCACGCGAGTAGCCAAACGTGACGAGCGCGTTGTTCGTCGTGATCTCCACGAGCTCGAGCGTCCCGGGCGACGCAGGCGCGAGGCCGCCGAGCTGCGAAGGATTGATGTGGAAGACGGCAGTGGCCCCGGTGAAGGCCTTCGCGCCCGTCTTCGCCCACGTGAGCGCGCCTTGCGCGCCGAACCCCTCGGCGTTGGTCAGGAACGCGAATGGCGCGCGGACCTCGTCGCCCACGGGTCGTCGAGTCGACAGAGCGTATCGCTCGGATGGAGCGGCCCACACCCCAAGAAGTCGCGGTGGACCGTTCGCGTTGGGATTGTTGCTGGCTCGATCCTCGCGCTGGTGCTCGCGATTGGGCTCGTGAGCTGGCGCTCTAGGACATCGCTGTCGAGCACGGAACCGGCGGTCGCCCTAGCGACGGCAGCGAATGGCACGTCGCCCGTCGTGGCGGTCGACGAGAGCGCCATCACCATGACGCCGTCCGCCGTGACGCCATCATCCGTGACGTCCTCCGAAGCGAGTGCCACACCGCCACTCGCCTCCGTAACACCGCCGGCGGCCTCTGCGATGGCTGGGCATGGACCTCGTCGAGCGACGGGCACGGCTCGCTCTGCGCCGCCGAAGCCGTCGACGAAGTCGCCGAGCGACATTCTCCGGGACTCTTACTGATGACGATGAACAGAGCGCTGATCGTGAGCGCGATCGCGAGCGCGCTCGCCCTTCGCCCTTCGTCCGAGCGTCGCGGCGGCACAGCCCTCGACGACCGACAAGGCGACCGCAGACGCCCTCTTTCGCGCCGGCAAGGAGTTGCTCGAGAGCGGCAGGGTGGCAGAGGCGTGCGCGAAGCTCGCCGAGAGCCAACGCATCGATCCTCGACTCGGAACGCTCCTCAACGTGGCCGCGTGCCACGAGCAAGAGGGCAGAACGGCGACGGCCTGGTCGGAGTTCAACGAGGCCGCATCACAGGCGGCGATCGCGAAGCAGGCCGAGCGGGAGGCATTCGCGCGAGGCAAGGTCGCCGAAATCGAGAAGAAGCTCTCGCGCCTGAAGGTCGTCCTGCGGTCGGCCCCAGCAGGTGCGGAGGTGAAGCTCGATGGCTCCGTTCTCCGAACGGTCGCGCTGGGAACACCTCTTCCCCTCGACCCCGGTGCACACACTCTCGAGGTCACGGCGCCGAGCCACAACGGGTGGACGCGATCAATCACCATGGCCGCAGGTCCCGCGGAGCAGACCGTCGAGGTGCCGACACTCGACCCGACCGCAGCGCCGACCTCGCCATCTGCGCTCGCACCTGCCCCCGCACCCGCACCGGCGTCCAAGCGCGGCGCCTCGAAATGGACCGCCGCGGGGCTCGGCCTGTTCGCGGTGGGCTCGGCGGCCGTCGGCGCGGGCGTGTTCTTCGGCCTTCGAACCTTCGCCAAGAGGGATGACGCCGAGAAGCTCTGCACCAACGATGGTTGCACGCAAGCGGGCATCGATACCTATGACGAGGCACGCCACGCAGCCACGTTCTCCACGATCACGTTGAGCGTCGGCGTCGCGATGCTCGCGGCTGGGACGTATTTCGTGTTCTTCCCTCCGAGTGGCACGCGGGCACAGGCCGCGAAGCTCGGGCCGGGAACGCTGGTCGGACAATGGTGAGACGCCGCACTCCGGGTTCGCTCGCCGCGCTGATGGCGATCGCGATCGGTGGCGGATGCGCGGTCGTCGCGGGGCTCGAGGACAAGCGACTGCTGCCCGACGTCGACGTCGACGGTGGCGCGAGCGACGGTGGCGGCACCGATGTGGACGCCACCGCGGTGGCGCCGCCGGAGGTCGTGCTCGGTGGACTGAAGCGCCCGTACGCGCTCGCGCTCGACGTCACGTCGATCTACTTCACCGAGGAACAAGGCGGCACGGTCCAGCGGCTCCGGAAGGGCGAGAAGGCCCCCGTCGTCATGGCCGTTGGCCAGAACAGTCCACGACAGCTCTTGCTCGACGCGCAGTTCGTCTACTGGCGAAGCGACAACCTTGCGGGCGACGCCGGGGGTGGCAACTCGTACCCGATCGCGCGTCTCGAGAAGGTCAAGGACAAGTCGGCTATGCCGCAGACCCTCTGGCGCGAGGACGCGACCCGCGTGTTTCCGATCCGCGGCCTCTCGCTGTACGAGCCCACGGACGGTCGCACGGAGAACCTCCTCTTCATCACGCGCGAGGGGCGCGTTCAGAAGAAGCCACGCGATCGGGATTACCAAGACTCGGACATCGCGACCAACCAGAACACACCCTCGGTGGTCGCCTCGGACGACGCGTTCGTCTACTGGGTGGCCGAGGGTGAGTACGCGATCCGACGTCAGAAGAAGGATCCGAGCGCGCCCGACGGCGGGACCGCCCCGGCGATCGAGACCATCCACACGAGCCCCGATCGCGTGTTCGCGCTCGACCTCGCGCTCGATGACGAGAACGTCTTCTGGCTCGATCAGCTGGGGCGCGTCTTCAGGAAGAAGAAGGCTTCGGATCCCGCTCCGGCCGTCCGCCTCGCAAGCTCCGAGAGTACGGGCGCTGGCTCGCTGTCGTTGAGCAAAGATGCGGTCTACTGGACGAACGGCGACCGCGGCACCGTGCTGCCGAAGAATGGCACCGAGCAGAGCAAGCGCGTCCTGGCAACGGCGCAGACGCAGCCTCGAGGTATCGTCGCCGACACGTTCGATACGCCCCAGCGCGTGTACTGGGTCACCGAGACTTCGCTCGTTCGACTGACGCCATGTTCATCCGAGCGTGAGCTCGAGCCGAGCACGGCCCTGCAAACCCTCGTCCGCGCGCTGCCGCGCGTGACCATTCCTTTCATGCTTCACCCGCGGGCGTTCCGCGTCTGCACTCGCGGTCAGGGCCGCCAGACATCGGCTTCCCGGGCGATGTAGTCGGCCAGCGAGCGTGGCGGTCGCCCGAGCAACTGCTCGACGGTCGGCTCGACGGCCTCCGCGTCCCCGCGACGGAGGCCGACGTGCAGAACGGTCTGCACGATCACCTGCATCCACGACAGCTTGCGCTTGGTGCGAAGGTGCCAAACGTAGCCCAGCACGCTCGCCGGCTCGTAGCGGATGGTCGTGCCGAGGGCGCCCGAGAGCAGCTCTGCTACACGCGCGAAAGGGATGGCCTCCGGCCCGGTCAAGGTGAGCGCCTTCTGCCGAAAGGCGCTCGGATCCTCGAAGATTCGGGCAGCGATCTCGGCCGCGTCGCGAACGTCGAGGAAGGCCACGCGACCGTCCGCCGCCGGGACGTAGAGGCGCCCGTCTTCGACGATGTCGCGTCGGTAAGCGTCCTGGAGGTTCTGCGAGAAGAAGCCCGGCCGGAGCACCGTCCAGGCCGGGCCCGTCGACTCGAGGTGAAGCTCCACCTTCCGGTGTGGGACCCACTTCATCCGATCCGCGCCGGCGACCGACAGAAACACGATGTGCCGAGCGCCAGCGGCGTACGCCGCGTCGACGAACGGGTTGAGCGTCGTGGTCATGTCGCCGAGCGGCGGCGGCCGCAGCAAGAAAACGGCGTCGCACCCCGCGAGCGCACCGGCCCACGTCTCGCGATCGAGAAAGTCGAACCGGACCGATCCGAGCGCAGGGAAGCGCGCCTTCAGCTCAGCCTCCGAGCGCCCCGCCACCCGGACCGTCAGACCGCGTTGCGCGCATTCGCGCGCGACCTCGCGTCCGACATTTCCAAGGGCAGCGGTCACCAGCACGCGGGTCATGGGCGCTCCTGCCCCGCCCCGAAGGGCGCCTCGAGGCGCGGGTCGGCGATGCCGAGCTTGGCGGGCGTTCGAACGAGCGCCCTGACCTCATGTCCGGTGTCGAGCGGCTTTCGGACGACGAGACGTCTGGTGCGCCCCGATGCACCGAGGATTCCGAGCTTCATCGTTGGCCTTCCTCTCCATCGCCCGTTCGTTTCGAAAGCTGGGGGACGAGCCCGGCCACGAGCCGCTCGATGAAGCGGGCATCGCCGCCAGCCACGAAGGCGCCGCCGCCGAGGTAGGCGTTGAAGCACCGGGCTTCGAGGGAGCCGAGGAGCGCTTCGGCGAGCACGTCCGCGCGAGACTTCGCGAAGACGCCGGTACGAACGAGCCACGTCGAGAGCAGGCGCCGGAGCAGCAGTGTCGGCGGCTCGACGTCGCGCGCACGAGAAACCGGCAGCCCCCTGGCGCGCAGGACCATGAGGCCGGGCAGCACGGTCTTGTGGAACACGAACAGCTCGCCAAGCAGCTCGCCGAGCCGGGCGGATCGACCGCGCTTCGGGGGAGGCTCGCGGAGCCGCTGCACGACCTGCACGACCTCGGGCGCGGCAGGACACAGCGAACGCAGAAGGAGCTTCTCCTTCGAGCCCGCGCGCTGGAGGAGCGCCGCGTGGGAGACGCCGAGCTTCGCCGCGACGAGCGCAACGGGGGCAGACGCGCCGTGTTCGATGAACGTCGCACGCGCAGCATCGTCGATCTGCTCGTCCGAGATCTGTCGTGGCCGGCTCATCGTTTCTATCTAGCAAGAAACTAAGGGTAGCCCGAGGTCTGGTCAAGCGCTCGCTACGATCCGCCTTTGCGCCCTGGTTCATGCGCCGCAACGAGGTCTGCCTCCACGCTCGAGTAAGCCAGCGGTGCCCTCGAGCGAGGCCGGTCAGACGACCGAGTAGACCCTGCTCAACTGGATGAGCAGCGTTCCGAAGTGAGCCCCCGGCGCTCGCGCGCCGGGGGCGATGCTTCCGCGATTCTTCACGGACCCGCGGGGGCGATCGCCGCGACCGTCCAGGGCGTCGCCTTCGTCTCGACGGCGAGCAGACGAATGCCCTGCTCTCCTGCCCGTGGCGCCACGGCCCCGGCAGCGACGGCGAAGGCCCGCGTGCCGGCTGCCAGCGGGACGTTGAACGAGGCGAGGATGGTGGTATTGGCTCCCGTCGGCGTGATCCCGACCGGTACGCTAGCCGGCTCCAGCCTGAGCCCGCTTCCATCGCTCGCGCGAAGGTAGGAGAGCGCGGTGAACGCAGGGGTGATGGCTCCACCGCTGATGGGCCCGATGTCGACCGTCTGCGCGTCGGGGGAGAGGTGCCACGCGCGGACCACGGCTCTCGTGGGCGCCGTCAGATCGAAGGCCTCCGCCTCCGCCGCGAGCGTGAGCTTGTTGGCTGCGTCGGCTCGCGCGAGGAAGCCCGTCGCGGCCGCAAGGTAGCGCTGGCCCGCTTCGAGCAGCGGCGTGGGCGTGCTCACCGCTGGCGCGCCCGCCGGGCGCACCGAGCCCGCCGCGGCCGGGAAGAAGTCGACCATGTAGATCCCAGGCGGCACCTGGATCGGAGTCGAGAGGCTGCCGAACGCGAGAGGTCCGGCGACTTCCTTCGGGCCCACGAAGAGATCCACCGCAGGCGCGTCGGGCGACGCGTGGAGCGCGTAGACGGTGGGGTTCTGCTTGATGAAGCCGAGCGAGGCTTGCGGCCCGACCGCGAGGAGCGCGAAGCCGTCGGCCTGCCGAGGAAGCTTGCCGATGAGGCCGGTGGCGATGACGAAGATCTCTCCGCCCGCGGGAAGACTCGGCGTCGTGAACGCCGTGACACGCGCCGAACCTGCGGCGATACCGACCTGGAGAGCCTGTCCAGCGGGCAGCGGGAGCCCCGCGGCGCCGGTATCGGCGAAGCGCGCGAGACTGGCGACCTCCGGCTTGCTCGGATCGTCATCGCCGACGTCGAGTCCCACCGTCGGGGCATCAGGCGACGCGTGGACGACGCGCACCGTCGTCGTGCCGGGCGTGCCCTTCCACGCCTCGGCGAGGGGGATCACGCGGAACTTGTCGGCGTCGGTGGTTCCCTTCAAGAGGCCCGCCGCGATGGCCGTGATCTTCGCGTTCGCCGCGACGTCGACCGACCCGGTCGAGTAGACTGGGGGATCGGTCACCGGCGCGCCCGCCGGGCGGATCTGGAAGTTGTACTTGCCCGCCGGGACCTGGAGGTACGCGCTCGCGTCGCCGTACTTGATGCCCTTCACGGCCGGCGTGGTTTGTCCTTCGACCCAGACATCCACAGCAGGGGCATCGGGAGAGGCGTGCACGACTCGTACTTGGGCGGCCCCGGGTGTTGGTGCTGGATTCGTCGGCGTCGGTGTTGGCGTCGTCGGCGTCGGTGTTGGCGTCGTCGGTGTCGGTGCCGGTTCCGTGGTGGTCGGCGCCGGAGCTGGCGTCCCGGTGCCCGT